>Ga0209629_10004611_pt1 | contig 10239 bp, 13 predicted proteins | sample TergutCu122P5_FD_187286 | JGI IMG/M metagenome (GOLD analysis project Ga0209629, IMG submission 187286) | Cubitermes ugandensis P5 segment gut microbial communities from Kakamega Forest, Kenya - Cu122 P5 (SPAdes) (version 2) | ecosystem: Host-associated > Arthropoda: Insects > Digestive system... | reverse complement strand
ACGCCGACCCTGTTAGTGAATGGCTACCTGCTGCCGGCAAACTATAAGATTGAAGATTTGCGGTATTTTGTGTGAAAAAAGCACACAGATGACACAGATTACACAGATGACCGCTGATAGATAAACGGGTAAAACACAGATTGCTATACAATCATAAATCTGTGTAAATCAGTTACATTTGCGTTATCTGCGTGCTAAAAAGATGTTATTTAGAATTTAATGTCGATGTTAAATAATCCTTGCCCTATTGCAAGCAGGGAGCTGCCATCCGATCAATGGTGGTAAAAGCAATAAATAGTGTTAATTCGTGTTAGTTATTAATTTTTTAAATTACTTTTGTTGTATGAAAAAGTTGAATTTAAGTAGTATCTCTCAAATCTTAAGTGATAAGGAGATGAAGAATGTTACTGGTGGAGTTATGATGATGGCAGATACTGGTGGCGGAGGCGGAAGTAGTAGCGGTGATGTTTGTGATGGCAAAGAAATTGCATGCAACAACAGAATGTGGTCATGTGCAGAGGTGAAAGCTGGCATGTGTTACAATAGCTACTGTAAGGGTTTTTGTTCAAGTAGAACAACATAATATGATTATAGGAAAGAAGATGGATAGTTAGCAACTACCCATCTTCTTTCTATAAATACAAAATGAGAATAAAATGAAAGCCCCATTGTTTATAAAAACATTATTTTTTTTGTCAATCTTTTTATGTATTACAAATTCTTTTGGACAAAAAAAGGCCGAAGTAATTATACACTTCCCACCTTCTGTGAATAGTAAACAACTATATGTGTCTATTGATAATGGGCAAACAGAAAAAGGCGTGAAATCAGATATAGTGAACAACACTCTTTCATTATCCATTGATTATTATGGTAGATATGCTACGCTTACCATTGGTTACCAGAGATTTGCAGGAGAAGATGGATTTCCTGTATATTCTTTTTGGATATATGATAAACCAGCACATATTTATTTTGAGAATGCTGATACTATAGACACTCCCCTTTCCCATTATACCCTAACTAATGCAGTATCTCTATCATCAATGGGCGCTGATGATTATCTCCATTATATTGAACCAGAAGAAACCGAAGCAGATAATTTTTATCGAACATATCGTGATAGTCTTAATATACCAAAGTACGCTACAGAATTTGATAAAAAGACGACTCAATCAGCATCAAAAGGAATGGAATATATTGAAGCAAATAGTAAATCTTATTACGCTTTATGGTTATTTAAACACGATTATGCCAGCAGCCGAAGATTACCCGCTGAAGATTTAATGAAATATTATGATGAAATATTTCCAGATTCTCTCAAACAAACATTCGAAGGGAAAACGATTGCTAAACTCTTATCAGGAAGAATTAATACGCATAAAGGAGGCGAAGCGCCTAATTTTATCCTTGTGGATACAAAAGGAGACACAGTAAATTTACAAAAATTAAGGGGTAAATATGTGTTGCTGGATTTTTGGGCGTCATGGTGTATTCCTTGTAGACAATTGACCTCCTTGCTTAAAAATATTCGCAGCCAATATTCACAAAATCAATTAGAAATGATATCCCTGTCTCTTGATAATGATACAACTGCCTTTTACAGAGCAATAGAGCAGGACAAACCAACCTGGACACAAATCTTGGGAGGTGACAATATGCAAAAAAGTTATGCAATAGGACCTGTGCCTCAAATATTACTTTTGGATAATGAAGGAACAGTTATATACAATATGGAGGAAGATAATGATTATGCAATGGAGAAACTGGAAGAATTATTATTTCACTGTATTAAAAAGCAATGATCCTATCCAGCATGGATTTGTTACCTATTATCAATAAAGCACAAAAGTATATTGATAAAACACCATATATTTACAAATATTTTTTATTTGACTAATTATGAAAACAATTCTTTTGAGTCTTTGTTTCTTTGTATTATGTAGCTTTAATTCTCTGTTTGCTCAGGAAGAAATTGGTAAAGGAATGCTTTTCCCACAGTTTGAAAAAGGCGTTGTCTTTTTCAAGAGTGGAATACGTTCTTCAGCGTTACTCAATTACAATATGCTGCTGCAGCAAATGTTGTTTCAAGATGCTGATAGCACCGTAAAGGCAATAGCCAACCCTCCTGAAATTCTTGTCATAGTTATCGGAGAGCGCCGTTTTGTTCCAATTTCGTCAGATGGTATTTTTTATGAAGAAATTCAGGCAGGAAAAGGCTCTTTCTTCGTTCACCAAAAAGCAAGTATGCTTTCTGAAGGAAAAGCGGCTGCATACGGGGGATATTCTCAGGTAAGTTCAGATGTTTCTTATGGAAGTTGGCAGGACGATAAGGGAAGTTTAGTAAAATTAAATCCGGGAGAAAAGTTTAGACTGAGCATCGACCACACTTATTATTTAAAATCTGGCAATAGCTACAAGCGATTTTTTTCTGCCAAAGCATTAGGTAAATTGTTCAAAAGTCATGAATCTGAAATTGAGGAATTTGCAAATAAACAATCCATCAATTTTACAAGAATCGAAGATGTTACCCGCATTGTGGAGTATGCATACAGCCTTCAGTAATAGAGTTTATATAGAATAAGCAACTTTTAAGTTTTTAACTAATTGACAATCAGAATAATTACAGTCTAATCAATATAATGTCTAATGTAAAAAATTATTTCTAATGACTTTTTCTCTCTATGTAGACTCAACACCTGAACCTGCCTGCGCATGATTGCCAAATATCAATATCTGTTTGGGTATCAGATACTAAAGGCGTATCTGGGAAAAGAATGAGTAGTTCTATGGCTGCTGATTTTTGAAGTTGTGTGCAAATTCCACAAAAAAAGCGTTTACTAATATAAAATAAACGCTTGATTTTCAATGTGTGACTCCGAAGGGATTCAAACCCCCAACCTTCTGATCCGTAGTCAGATGCTCTATTCAGTTGAGCTACGGAGCCGTTTTGCGGGTGCAAAGATACGGCGACAATTCGACAGATGCAAGTTTTTAAAAATATTTTACAATATGGCGTTTGAAACCTATGCAAACGTGAGCATGTCATTCATTCCCCAGAATCCTTTTTTGCCGGCGGTAAACTCAGCGGCAATCACAGCGCCGAGCGCAAGTCCGCGACGGTTTTTTGCCTCATGCTTGATGCTGATCGTGTCCACGTCCGATTCGTAAATTACCTCATGCGTACCCGGTACTGTCCCTTCGCGTATAGAGGCGATTGCCAAATGGTCGACGGCTGTTTCAACCTCTTTCTCCCAAGCTGTTTTCCGGTCGAGGTTTTCGATGATACCTTCAGCCAGTGTAATAGCTGTTCCGCTCGGAGCATCAAGTTTTTGTATGTGATGCACTTCTACCATCCGCACATTGTAATCGGGAAACGTGTTCATCATTTGCGCCAACTTCTTGTTGAGTGCAAAAAAAAGATTGACACCCAGACTGAAGTTTGACGCCCAAAAGAGCGTGCCGTCCGCTTTTTCCATTTGCCGGCGCACTTCGTCCAATTTAGCGCTCCAACCTGTTGTGCCGCACACTACCGGTACGCCAGCTGCAAAACAGCGGTAGAGATTGCCGACAGCCACATCGGGACGGGTAAATTCAATTGCCACATCGGCAGAACAAAATTCCTCAGAATCAAAATCGTCCAGATTATTTACATCTATTGCGGCAACAATCCTGTGTCCGCGACTCAAGGCAGCCTGTTCTATTTCGTGCCCCATTTTGCCATATCCAATCAATGCTATGTTCATATTTTTTTCTTTAAAGTAATTCTAAATACTGTACCTTTTCCCACTTCAGACTGTTTGACAACTATTTTTCCATTGTGATACTCTTCGATGATGCGTTTTGCAAGCGAAAGCCCCAAGCCCCATCCCCGCTTTTTTGTCGTAAATCCGGGGTTAAACACTTTTTTAAACATTCGTTTGGTCATTCCTTTGCCGGTATCTTGTATATCAATCAGATACTGTTTGGCAGTTTGCTTCAAACAGATGGTAATGCGTCCGGCGCCGTCCATAGCATCCACCGCATTTTTGCACAGGTTTTCGATCACCCATTCAAACAGCGGAAGATTCAAATCCGCTTCGGCGGCAGAGTCGATGGACGATTCTACTGTTATCGTGATTTTTGTGGAGATACGGTTGCGCATGTAGGTAATGGCGCCTTTCACAGCTTCTTCGAGGGGCATGGCGATCAGTTCAGGCTTGGATCCGATCTTTGAAAACCGTTCGGCGATTATTTTCAGCCGTTGCACATCCTTACCCATTTCAGGCAACAGCGTGTCATCCGGATAACGGCTTTTCAGCAGTTCATCCCACGCCATCAACGATGAGATAGGCGTTCCCAACTGGTGAGCCGTCTCTTTCGACATGCCTACCCACACCTGATTCTGTTCAGCCTTCTTTGTTCCGGCAAACGCCCAAAACGTGATTAAAAAGAAAAGAGCTATCACGCCCAACTGCACGTATGGAAAATAGCTTAGTTCTTTGATTAATAACGAATTATCATAATAAACGTATCCCTTAATATTTTTATCAATGATAACTTCAATAGGCTGGTTTTTATGCTTTAGCCGAGCGATGTACTTTTTCCGGAATTGATCGACATTGGTTTTTGGTTCGTCAATATTTTTTGAGCCGATGTATTTGTCATTCTCATCAACAATGACTACCGGAATAGTGGTATTACTTTCCAATACATTCAAAATGAGCGACATATCGGCTTCTTCATTGGCTGTTGCCATTAAACGGGTAGCCTCAGCCCAGATAGCAATTTTATTGCGCTCCTCGTGGGCAAGCTGACTCACCAGCCGGTTGGTAAAGATAAGCGATACCAGTGTAATGACGGCAGCCATGATAATGAAAACCAATCGAAGGTTCAGATTTTTTCCGGGGAATTGCATAGAGACAAAGTTAGCATTGGTAACTTTTTACACAGGTATAACTTTTTCAATTTTATCATTTTTTTCGCATAAAAAGCAACACCGGCGTTCCTGTAAAATTCCAGTTGTCGCGCAACTTATTTTCTAAAAAACGTAAATAAGGCTCTTTTACATATTGCGGCAAATTGGCAAAAAAGACAAATGTAGGAACTTGCGTGTCAGGCAGTTGCGTTACATATTTTATTTTCACGTATTTCCCTTTCATAGCCGGAGGCGGATAGTTTTCGATGAGTGGCAGAAAAAATTCGTTCAGTTGGCTGGTAGGCAGTTTGCGCGTCTTGTTTTGGTAAACTGCTACGGCAGTTTCTATCACTTTGAAAATGCGCTGTTTGGTAAGCGCCGATGTAAAAATAATGGGAAAATCGGTAAACGGAGCCATCCGTTCCCTGATAGCTTTTTCCATTGCCTTAATGTCTTTTGCCTCTTTAGCTTCAATTAAATCCCACTTGTTCACACAGACTACCAATCCTTTACGGTTTTTTTGAATCAACGAAAAAATATTCAAATCCTGACTTTCGATGCCACGCGTAGCATCAATCATCAAAATGCAGACGTCAGAATTTTCGATAGCCCGTATGGAGCGCAACACGGAATAAAATTCCAAGTCTTCGTTTACTTTGCTTTTCTTCCGGATGCCGGCAGTATCGACTAAGTAAAAATCGTGTCCGAACTTGTTGTAACGCATGTAGATAGAGTCGCGCGTTGTCCCCGGTATGTCGGTTACAATAGTACGCTCTTCGCCGATAAAAGCATTGACCAACGACGATTTGCCCGCATTAGGTCGCCCTACTACTGCAAAACGGGGCAACTCCTCTTCGCCGGCAGACGCATCGGACGAAAAATAGGAGACGATTTTATCCAACAACTCTCCTGTTCCCAATCCGTTGACAGCCGAGATAACATAAGGCTCTCCCAATCCGAAGGCATAAAACTCGGCAGCCTGATACTGCAGATCAAACGTATCAGCTTTGTTGGCGCCCACAACGACGGGTTTTTTACTGCGACGCAAAATAGACGCCACTTCAAGGTCAAAATCGGTGATTCCATTCAACACGTCAACCAGAAAGAGAATAACGTCCGACTCCTCCATCGCGATTTCAACCTGTCGTTTTATCTCTTCCTCAAAAATATCGTTTGAGTTGACCACCCAACCGCCGGTATCGATCAGCGAAAATTCGCGTCCGCACCACTCTGCCGTGCCATACTGGCGGTCGCGCGTGGTGCCTGCCTCTTCGTTGACGATGGCGCGGCGCGTTTTTGTTAAGCGATTAAAAAGTGTCGATTTTCCTACATTCGGACGTCCGACTATAGCTACCAAATTGCTCATTGATTTGTAAAATTCTATACTTGGAAACGGTTACCGTCTTACTTTGACTTTATCGGGGACAATATAAATGTCTTTGATATCAGGGAATTTGCCTCTTATCGTTTTGCGCAATTCTTGCGCTTCTTCACGTGTGCGGCAATTTCCGGCGCGTACTTTCCAGTTGGGAGCCGTGTAGAGCACATCTGCCTGCATGTCGGGAAAAGCGGATAAAAGCTGTTCCTGAACCTGATATGCTTCATTTTTTGCCGTTTGTTCGTTGCTCGAAAAAACCTGCACTCTATATCCTTTGATTGTCTTTTCGACAGCAGCAGCGCTGTTATCCGATTCACTGCCTTCGTTCACTGCCGTATTGTTCTTTGGGGGTGGAACAGGAGTTTCAAGCGGCTCTGTTGCGGTAATGTTTTTACTTTTGTGCAATACCAGCGATTCGATGCGTTTGTCTTGATAAATTAGCACTCGCGCTTTTGTTACAGAATCTTTACCGGTAAGCTGTTCGATAAGATTCTGAGAATAAACCGGTCTGCTCCATGCAATTAACATGCAGAAAACCATGAAAGCAGATGCAATTTGTTTGTTTGTTGACATAGTTGAACACGGTTTATACCTCTTCCAAGCGTTTTAAATCGTAGTACATTATTCGTGTGTGAGAATCTACATCGTCGTTGGTCATATAATAAAATCCGTTTTTTTCATAGAAAGGGAGAGCATCCTTCATTCCTTCTACGGTAATAAATCTGCAGCCGGTGAAGCGATTATTCATCTGCCAGCGCTTGATGAAATCGACGACAGCCGTACCCATTTCATGATGTTGAACAGATTTATCGACGCCCAATTGCACAATTTTTACCGCCGGATAGCTGATATATTTTTTCCCGATGGGCAGATATTCATAAAAATATTTTTTCCAGCGACCGGTGATGGGTGTTGATTCCAGCGTGATTCTATCGTTTGTAAGCGAAAAGAATGCAGCGGTTTGTTCTGTGTTTTCAATCAGGTACGTTACCGACAACAATTGTTTGTCATACGACTTGGCGTTTTCCAGCAAATAATTGTTTACTTCAGAATTTCCGCAGTCGAATGGTCGTATTAGCTGTTCGTCTGTAAGTCGAACCAGTCTGAATGTAGAAAAATCCATATTCATCTGAAATTTGCAATGGCAGATAAAGCGGCATAATGATTAAATGTACGTTCTTTTTCCGCCCGGTCTGCTTTATTAACGTCTGCTTCTTTCATTTCGTTGATGAAATTAATTGCGTCAATTCCCTTCAAGACAGGAGTTTCTTTATTCGGTTTTGCCATAGTTTGGTTAGATAATGAGTTGAGGACAAAGGTAATTAAAATAGTTCAGTAATGTAATAAAATCATCTTCTTTTTTTGTTTATTTGAGTATTTATAAGTGTTGACCTTTTTCAATAATCACCCCAATTTGTTAATTATCAACAACCAAACTCTTCTTTTTGAATAAATTAACCCAGCCGGTATCATTGCATGTCATCAAAAGTTCTTCAATAGTTTTATGTAAAATCGGATGAACTAATTGAGGAGCAATTTCATTCAAGGGAATCAGCACAAACTTACGGGTGTCCATTCGAGGATGAGGAAGCGTAAGTTGTTCATCTGTAATTATTTGTTGACCATGCATCACTATATCAATATCCAATACGCGATCGATATAATTCTTTCCGGCAGATGCGATCCTGCCTGCTTCCTGTTCTATCAATTGCGTTTGTTGCACTATGGCATGAGATTCTAACGGCGTGTCAATACATAAAGCAATGTTAAGAAAGGCGTTAGCAGATACAAACCCCCACGGTTGTGTCTCATATACCGATGATATAGAGCAAATTACGCCAATTTGTTCCTGCATTCTTTTACAGGCAAACCGGAGATGCTCCATGCGATCTCCCAAATTAGAGCCAATGCTGAAAAAGGCGAACCTCTCCAAGCCCCCCTTAATCTCCCCGAAGGGAGGAAAAAAAGAATCTGCTTTGTACATTTTACATGCTGTTTCAGATTCACTCCCTCCCTTTCGGAGTTTGTGTGAAAGCTGTTTGTAACCCACATAGACACATAGTTCAAATAGATATATTATATTGATAATGTGCTGCTTAGCGCTTCGTACTATTGACTGTGTACTATTTTTGGCGCTCCAATTTCAACGTGCAGGTCGGCTGGTCGCATACTGACGACGGTCCATAATATTGAATAGGACCGGGATATACAAACTTTGTAGAATGTGCCCAGAGTTGCCGTTGCGATTCAAAATATTTAAATGGAGCGCCGTCCAGTTGCACCAATGCTTTTTGGATAACCGGTTTCATTTTCCCGTGACGCCGTTCCATATTCATCATCATGGTAATGGGTACTCCGCCGGCAATCCACTCTTCAGCCGGAGCCGTAAGATTTCTGACGGAAGCCATGTAGCCTGTTTTTCCTTCCGAAATGAGCACAGCCGCCGTATAACCCAATGAATAGGTGTAATTGGCATCAAAATTTGACGGGATGGCGCAACGCCCTTCATATCCGAAAAAGTGATGAATGGTTGCAAATTTTCCGACATATTTTCCTTCGGCTTTTAATTGAGCTAACCGTTTGGCTACCATCTCAATCAATAATTTCTCTGTTTCTATCAGAGACACTTGAACATTGCCATGAGGGTCGCGGTCGAGCGTTAGCTGGCGGGCAATGCCTTTGGGAAGGCTTCTGTACACTTCGCAACTTTCAGGTGTGAGCAAACCCTTTACGTACTGGCGTTTTTCATCATCGGTTGACATTAGTATAAAATCTTCATTATCAACCAATAAATCATTCAGTTCGGCAATAAGCTTCTTCATTGCGGGGATAAACTCTATCAATCCTTCGGGAATGAGAACCGTCCCAAAGTTATGCCCTTCGGCAGCACGACCGACAATAACATTTACAATGCCTTCTACAATATCGCTGAGAGTCATGTTTTTAGCTTCAATTTCTTCGGAAATGAGGCAAATGTTCGGCTGACTTTGCAGGGCGCATTCCAGCGTGATGTGCGAGGCTGAACGTCCCATCAGACGGATAAAGTGCCAATATTTCTTTGCCGAATTAGCATCCCGCTGGATATTTCCAATCAACTCCGAATACACTTTACATGCCGTATCGAAACCGAATGACGTTTCTATCATCTCGTTTTTCAAATCGCCATCGATGGTCTTCGGGCAGCCGATAACCTGAATACCTATTTTTTTCTTTAAATAATATTCTGCCAGCACACAGGCATTTGTGTTTGAATCATCACCGCCAATAATAACAATGGCGTTGATTCCCAGTTTCTTACAAATTGTAGCGCCTTTATCGAATTGATAATCTTCTTCCAATTTGGTACGTCCCGAACCGATAATATCGAAGCCGCCTGTATTGCGGTATTCTTTGATAATGTCAGCTGTCAACTCTATAAATTTATGTTCAACCAATCCGCTTGGACCTCCTAAAAATCCATAAAGCCTGTTGGCAGGATTCAGTTTCTTCAGTCCGTCAAACAGTCCGGATATGACGTTATGCCCGCCGGGAGCTTGCCCGCCCGATAAGATAACACCCACGCCGACCGCCGGCGCCTGTTTTTGAGTCGTGGTTGGCTCGCAAGTGATGATAGGCAACCCATACGTGTGTGGAAAAAGTTGATGGATTTCTTTCTGGTTGGCAACAGATTGAGTTGCCTTTCCTTCAGCTAAAGAAACGTTACCGCGTAAAGCCTTGGGAAGTTTAGGTTCATACGACGCCCTTGCAATCTGCAATGGACTTTTTTCTGTAATCTTCATATTAAAAATTGCTATTTTATTTGGAAAAAGAGTGCGAATATACTGTTTTTTCTGCAAAGATTCAGATGGAGTGCAAAATATTTTTTTGAGAAGTGCAAAAACTCCCGTCGTGATGACGCGATCATTGTGTGTGTCTGCAATCACTAACCACTACACGGGATTGTGAGTGAGGCGGTTTGATGTGT
>Ga0209629_10004610_pt1 | contig 10240 bp, 5 predicted proteins | sample TergutCu122P5_FD_187286 | JGI IMG/M metagenome (GOLD analysis project Ga0209629, IMG submission 187286) | Cubitermes ugandensis P5 segment gut microbial communities from Kakamega Forest, Kenya - Cu122 P5 (SPAdes) (version 2) | ecosystem: Host-associated > Arthropoda: Insects > Digestive system >... | reverse complement strand
TTCACATAAATGAACACATAATAATCCACTATAACCTAACCTACATTTACCCTGCCTTCCTTTACATTAAACCCTGAACTCACTCAATCTTTCATCACCTTTATGCATATAAGGATATGAATTGGCTCTGATTTACTCAAATTTACCTCAGCTATTTCAATTCCTCACAATCACAACAATAGGTAACTTTCATTTACTACAGGTTATCATAGCTTGCCTCACATTCATTGAACCTCTGTTACCTCAATATATCTCAGACAATCAATGTGACCTTAACATATTAAACTAAATGAAGCACTATAACAAACCCTGTAACACAAGCCAACATGGTCTAACTTTACACTTTTTACTCAACTCTATCCATTCTTTCAAAAATTTGGTCCCACCAGAGTAATAACACTAAAATACAAAAGATATAAAAACAACTTGTGGGCATGTGAAATTTGATATGACAAATGGGTTGAGACCTACTTTCTGCAAAAGTGTCAGAAGCGTGGAATTAGCCGGTCATGCGAGATTTGATGTTGTCACAGCACTGATGCTGAGGATTAAGGTCTACTGGGTTGTTTTGCTGGATAGCATGGCATTCATCCAGGACTCCTTAACCCTTGATGATGATGGCAGTAAATTCCTTTGAAATTTCTGGAATCACTAACCCTTCTACTCAACACAATAGCCAATTTAATCCTCAACTAGTCCATCAGTTTTAATGAAGAAATTATCTCTGAAGGTTACCACTATCTGTCATCTGTTTATAATGTGATGGTGATTTGAAAATCCCGTGATCATGGTTTTGTACAAATGAAGAGTTAAGAATAAATATTCCATACTCTGGTCTTATGGGAGTGTACTCTGGCAGGCGGGCACCTGCATTTAAAAAGAATTCACCACCCCCAACATCAGCATATTTGAGAAAGGTGTTTCACACATAACACAAGGACTGTAGGCTGCCTGTCAAGGAAAATATCCAGTTTACTTTGGCCCTAAAGAAACAAGGCATGCATTATATGCCCCTCTAGTGCACTGGACAGGCTGGATATTCCTGTGAGATTAGAACTGAATGCTGTCAACCAATCAAGCTCCACCCCACCATCATAAATAAAGCAGATGGTTTCTGCCTCAGCAGGTCATGGAAGCCTGTCATTTTGTCTCAAGGAGTGCAGGAGAGGTCTTTTACAAAACTATAATCTTGCCTTAGCTTTCCTCTACTGCAGTCCTGAAAAGAGTTCTTGTTACTCTTCCACCTGTGGCCTGAAAAAATGCTCTTAGTTAATCATCATTCCTTGTTTACAAAAGGGTTCTTTTCTACTCTTCTTTTGTACCCTGCAAAAGAGCTTTCCTACTTTTTTACCTTGCAATCTGTTATTCTTCCTGCCTTTGTTACTCTTCCTACCACATCCTGCCAAACAGCTCTTTACAGCTGTTCCACTTTTCACACTCTGCAGTTGCCACAGACCCATCCATCACCAATTGGTCACTTCTACTTTCTATGACATTTTTTTTAACTCTCTTTTATACAACCAGCCACTTCCCAGCTCCGCTGACTTTGCCTTGAGGATGGAGGCAGTACATTCTTCCTAGAGGATGGTACCCACCCAACAGACTACAGTGTTAGAAAATGTACTGCAGAATGTGGACTGTTCTAATTTTGCCTTGTAAAGTGTCACACACTTCTAGAGAAATTAACCTTTTGACAGAAAAACTGTAAAACTCTCTCTTAGCAAATGTACATCTTTTTGGCCTGAAAAAAAAATGCTGTCCCACAGTGGGATTTTAAATTGAACAGTGCTCTTGCCACAGCAAACATGTAGGATTTAAAAGACTGTACACTGAATTTTAAGAATGCAAAAATATATATATATATACAATTCCATATAGTGCTGAATTTTTTGTTTCATGCAAAAATGATCAGTTGATCTACTGATTGCAGCACTTCAGTTAGCAAACTGCAGTTTGAACAGATGACTGCTCACAATGTTAAAACACTCTGATTCAACATAAATATCTAAGAGCTCAGGATCTGAGGTCTTCTTTCTAGTTAACAGACCCATCAACAAATAAGACATCAAAAAAGCTGGCTCAAGCAGTAATGCTTCAGATATGTATTTACGAGTACCTGGTTGAAATACTGGGCATGGCAGACTATCAGATGTAGCGTCTGAAGGTTTTCCTCAGTTCCTCCAGGCAAATGCCATGCTACTACCTTAAATTAGGCCATGCCTAATTATTTTTCATCCTTTCTGATTCATTACTTACTGTCATTCAGTTACTGACAACACTATTAACAAAATTACATATAAAATAGAGACCACTGCTTGGAATCGAGTCAGTCCACGAGGGATATGTGTTACATTGAGCTGTCCTTGGGAGGCTTTGGCATGGTCTTCCGTTTGCCAAACTTATCTTTTCAATAATTCCTGTCCACCCAAAATCACTTTTCATCCCTAATGTTAATTCAGTCATCCTGAATCATAACAATCAACATTCAATGTAATTTTCTACTAAAAGTGACAGAATAATGCCCACTGAAAATTAAACAGGATATCTCTTGGTTTGTTACGCTTAACAAATCAACTACAGTTTCAGTAGCACATTACTTGTAAACAAACACAAAATGGAGACCACAACAGTATCTGCTTGTTTTGGATCTCAGTATTTTGTCACCTGGTCATGACTTTAGTCCACATGCAGGTTTAAAATGCCTCTCCCCACTTATGTTCCTTCTTCCATTCCTTCATACCTTTACTTTCCTCCCTCCTCTCTCCTGTAATCATTTCCCAGACATCTTATTTTTAAATCCCATTATAATTTTTCTTCCCCCTTTTTGCTTCGATCTCTTGCATGTTACAACAGTGTGGGTAAATACTGCTAGAAAATGTTCATAATTTTAGAAGATGTGAATATATGCCTGTATTATAAAATGATATGTTGAGGCCTACAAGTAATGCCTTTTCACATTGACAGCAAGTACATCCAGTGCCAGCACAGACAACATGACTCCATGTGTAACATTGTTAGTAATTATACAATAAAAACCAACAAAATGCACCGTTTCTTAATTTTTTATTTTAATTTTTAATTTTGTGATGTCTTCTACATGTTTCAAACCCAAGGGTTTTAAACATGAAGAAGACATCAAAAAATTAAAAATTAAGATATTAATTGAGAAAAGGTGCATTTGGTTGGTTAATATTTTACAATTATATTACAATGCATGGTGCAAAAAACATAAAATTGTTAGTAATATAGCCTGTAGCAATACATGATTACCTTTTGCCATTTTTATGTAGAATAAAGAATGATTTATTGAGGAAACCAATGAATTTTATTCCACTGAAAGGAACTAGTAACTTGGAGGCAACAGTAAAGAATATGAGTATAGCAAACCCTTGCTGCTTGCAGGGGGCTCTCTTCTTCAGAACCACCATAAATGGCAAAACTGCAATGCACAAGGTCAAGACATTATGAGAAAAATGGGGTGAGGAAAGCCAAAGACTCAGAAGACATGTTACCATATTTTCCGACGCAATTTTTCCCCCGAAAAATGTGACCTAAATTCAACCTGCGTCTTATGCGCCGAGGGTAAGTATTATTTCCAAACTTACAAATACCCGTACATCTATTATATAACATCTTTATTGTGAGAGAGTGAAAACAACCATGAAGATGATTTTAGTGGCAGTGACGATGATTTTCTGGGTTTCTATGATGAATAAATTATATTATGGTTGCTAATTTTGGTATGTAACAATCCTGTTTTCTTCCAATAAAATTACTAAAATTAAAATATATTCATCATTATTTTTTTCTAAAATTTCTAATGAAAAAATCATGGTGCATCTTATGGGTTGGGAAATACAGTAATTAGCACATATGATGAATAATAAATATGAAAACATCAGCATTGGCACTCCTGGATGAATAATGTCAAGGTGAATTAATGACACAGAATGTATAACACAGGGGGAGGATAAAGACTGAGTGAAGAATGAGGTGATCTTTGATTGCTTCACCTTCTTCTGTGTTGCCTTATACACTATCTTTAAGATTCCATGACAGCCTCTATCTTTGGCTTAAATTTCATGCACCTCTGCATGAAACGGCCTGTGCAGCCCTTCCTTCAGACCACTGGTAGTCAGCTGAGGCCTCTCCACAATGGTGTCAGAACAATCTTCATCCTTCGGTTCACTGAGGGATATCGGTTGTTCAAGGTCCTCATCAGTTAACTCAGCAGCTCAGGAGTTGGGAACTTATGCAAATGAGGCTCTTCCACGTATGGAACTCCTTCTGCTGGAACTTTATGGGCTATCATAAGAATGTTCCTTATTTCATCCTGCTGGTTTGGGAGCCCCTCAAGTCATTACCAGTTTCAGAGCAAAGTTACTTCCAGCAGCCGTTCAACATATCACACTTCAGCTTGTCCAGGGGCACCTTTACATGTACTGTGCAAGCAGCTATTCTGCATCACTCACTGACACTAATGAATATATATGTCTTTGTGACCCAGATCTAAGATCTTGTGGAAGGTGCAATTCTTCACCAGTATGCACATCATGCTTTCCAGACATAATGAGAATCAAGCACAAACAGGTCTAAAAATTATGAAAACTACAGAGGATGTACACTCTTGGTGTGACACCTATGTAGCTACTGAGACAGGTGGGCTGTTGTGTTTTACACCAAGTGCTTGCACAAGAACAAATGCAAAAGAGCAAGAGAACTACACTGCAACACTCAGATGTTAACACAATCATTTTTCCACAAACAGACAAAACCATGACAATCAGAACTACAAACATGGCAAGACTGATGTGCTTTTACAGAAAATTATTCATTTAAAGTAATAATCCAACAATAAAAGCTGTATGGATAAGACAGCAGATCCATAAGGTAATAAAATTATTCCATTCTTGGTAAGTATTATAGCTGGGAGCTACAGTGCTTCAATTAGCCAAGACACTAGGCTGTATATATATCCAGATGAATACCATGATAGTAGAGGTCACAATGCTATTTGCTGATCCCCATTCATCATCACAATTCCATTCTTCTGATATTTTTTAAACTACTTTGAAGATGGAAGCCATAAGCTCCTCCACAACACCAGGAAGTACTTACCCGCTGACATGGTGTAACATCCCAGAGGATATGAATCTTTTGTTTACTTTCTGTAAGCTGCATTATTTCATGCATGAGGCATTAAAAAAACAATAACCCTCATACTGTCAGTAGTATATGTTTGTCAGTGCAGGTTTGTTGGTTCATATATGGCTTACCGACCATCCAGCTCCTGAAGATTCAATGTCTTACAGCAATCAGCTAAATGTAACTGGACATTTAAAGACTGCTGTAAATGTTAAAGGAGACACCTCAACAGATACATCTACATTACAGATATCTATAAATACAAACAAAATTTATGTGGGCTTTAATTAAAATGTAAATGTAGGTTGAGGTTTATGGCTTTGGGACTTTTGCTGCAAAACACTTATTGTACTGGTATAACCTTGTTCAGGTCAGTATTTGACACAAAACCCAGTAGAGAAGGCAAGTGACTGACTAATTAGTTACCTGCAACACAGCCCTTCATGGTAAGCTACTAGTTTCTCTGAGAGTCAAGAAATTACCATATTTTATAGTACAAATGGTTCACTGCCACATTAAATAAAGCCTGCCACTTCTTCCTGTACCAAGCCAAATTAATCTAGTCCAATGCCATCCCAGCCAGTTTGTAAATTCATTTCAATGTTATCTTCCCATCTATGCCTATATCTGCCAAGTGGTCTCTTTCCTTCGGGATTCCCCACCAAAACTCTGTAAACATTCCTCTTCTCCATGTGTGCAATGTGCCCTGTCCATCTCATCCTCCTTGATTTGTACACCATAACAATATTCAGTGAGTAGTACAAGCTGTGAAGCTCCTCATTATGCAGTCTTCTTCAGCCTCACATTACTTTCTCCCTCTTAGGTACAAACACCTTCCTTGGCACTGTTCTCGAACACTCTCATCCAATACTCTTCCCATAATTCGACAGAACAAATTTCACACTCATACAAAGCAACATGTTAACATTTTTTCATATTTTTGACATGTAATGGGGGGACAAAACCTCTGAACTGAAATGTATCAAGTATTCCCTGAATACACTTTTTGGTTCTTCCTACATGCAACTTCTATTTGTTAGTTTCATTCTGATATATCTGAATACTGCCACATTTTCAAAGGATGTATTAGCTATCTTGATGATGTGATTTTGTCCTGCATTTCATTGATAAGAAATGAACAGTGTCCTACTGCTGTAACACTACCTTCAGAATCTTAACAGACCTTGAACGGCATCTCTGAAGTAAAAAACTGTTATTCACTTGAGCCAAGAAATTCAGAATATGTTCAAAAGACAGTGACAAGTGCACTTACAATACTCTTGCTTTAATGTGTAGCAATATACAAAACAATTTTTCCTGATCTTCTAACTGTACTAAAACCGTAAGTTGTACCTGCACATGCCATACAGGCATGCAGGAGAGTGGAGGTATAGCTCTACGAATTCTTACCCTTTGAACTACATACAGGTGAGAGGTCAGCTTCACACCCTGGCTACTTCATGCCCAGGCAAAGTGCCCCCCTTATCCATTCAATGGGAGGCTGGTCTGGACACTTTGGAGATAAGAAAAATCTCTTGCCTCTGCTGGAAACTGAACCATGATTTGCCAATTTTATGCTATCCATACTGTGCATTTTCTTATATTCATGATAGGTACTTGGTACTTATCATGAATTGTGTTTTATGATTTATATTTTATTGTATTTTATTAAGTGCATTTGTTGGTTAATACATTGAACATGATTTGCCAGCAATCCGGTTTGTAGCCTGGTCATTACACTGACTATGTTGTACTAAAACTATTACATAACAAGATAAAAAATACACTGCAATTGAAATGTTATTGCTGTGTTCTGGGGTGTAACACCTTGTGGATTGGTACAAGTGTACTAATAATGTGCAGAAACATGGTGCCACCATCATCAGGGCAGATGCACCTCTAACTGTCAGGAACCAGAACAGCTTAAGTTGTTTGGTGTCACCTTACAGAGTGGATGAGAAGGGGAAGACAGTATGATTCCTGGTAAGAGTCAAGATATGTCTCTTCTCCACAACATTCAGACTATCAGATGGCCCACCTAGCCTAACTGGTTGTTACACGACATTCTTTCTTATGAGTTAAAGTGGTTTGAGGCACAAGCTGAGTATCCACCTCTATCTTGTCCAAATAAACAATGCTATACCTCCACTGCCCCAAATCTGCATGGCATGGCATTTAATAAAGCAGAAGAACTTTACCTTTTACCTACAACTGTATCTACCTTTCATGGCAGAATGTGTTCAGTTGACTTCTTCCTGTATTCTGAAATTTAGCCAGTGATTATTTAGAACATGAGATCCATGCTTTGAAAAGATCACTTAACAATATTACCAACACAAATATTACACCATTAAATGGAGTTTTCTCAAGACATTTCACCCAGAAAGGATACTTTTGTTTAGTACACAAAAATCAGCAACAATCACTGCAAAGTGTTAAGCTCATCCTTTTGTTGATGGATTACTAGATGGCTCTGAAGTAACTGTTGTGAGATGAAACCAGCATCACAGAATTCACAAACAAATGGCCTAGCTTGAGCATGGGACAGAAGATGCTGAAACAAATTACAAGTGAATTAGACAAGGTATTGTATTCATGGGCAACTGCCGTTAATGGTGCAAAGTGGACACTGGTTACATGTGATGTTCTAGAACAGTATACAAAAGTCATGGAAATTAAATCTTAAAGATGTGACAAGAATGGGAAACTGATGCTTCCTTAATTCTTACAGCCTTGTCAAGAGGCTAAGAAATTTGTGCACACAGACGACATTATTATATCATGAACAGTTAAAAAAAATTTTATAAAATTCCACATGATGAATGAAACAAAATGTAAAGTCATCACACTGCACACCATGAAGGCATATGGGGTCTGGAGCTATACCTTCACTTTACCATGTGTTTTCATGGCTTGCAGAGGGACAAATTTATTGTTATTCTTTTTCTTTCAGGTATCATACAAAATGTGCCCGACTCTTCAGTACAAATGTGAGTGAGCTATTTTGGGTTTGCTTTTGAGTTCTGTCCAGAATTTTTTCTGGAAAAACCCTGGAAACAAAGGAGTGTTGGGCAATATTAATTTAATTACCAACTCTCTTAACTTGTTGCTCAAGTAATTCAACTGTGTTACCAACCAGTTCACTCCATCCCTCGTTGTATGAACATAATTCATTCCACAAAAATAGTCCATAATGCATAACTATCCGTACAGAAAAGTCTGCAGCAAGTGTACTACCTTATGTGCTCAGCTAACCCAATTTACACACCATTTGCCCATTAAAAAAATCCTCACAGCAAAAAAGCTTATACAAAGTGTCCTTGTGGGTTAAAGTGAAAATCTGTAAAGTGGATATCCAGAAACTAGGGATGAGTGTACTTAATTGTTTTACTGCAGGTAATTCTGCTGTACAACAGTATTAAACAAGAATAACAATATGCAACATGACATGTCATATTTTATTATGTATATCATTTGCCCGTGTCAAGACGCCATAGCAGCATGGCAGTCCATTTTTGCAGCCAACCAACCACTATGACAGGGTGCTTGTAACTCCTTAACCCAACCTACTTCCCGATGTCATAGGACACAACTGATAGTGTCACTGGAAAGAGGGGTGTGTTCATGTGCTGAATTGCAAGTCTTTTCTTGTTACAGAGGCTGAAAGGAAGCATGTCAGGCAACGTGCATGATTGCAACAACATCGAGATGCGAGCTGTCATCAGGTTTCCCCCCTCTGCAAGGCCAGACGCCGAAGGAAATTAACGCCATCCTGGAAGAAACATTAGGGGAACATGCACCATCGTATGCCACCATCAAAAACTGGGTGGCCCAGTTTAAACATGGTGATTTTTCCACCTGCGATGTACCTCATCCTGGACAACCCAAAACAGCGACCACCCCAGAGATAATTGATCAAATTCACCAGCTAATCTTGGAAGACCACCAGATTTCAGTTAAATCAATAGCTGAGCAATTGGGCATCTCACATGAGCGGGCTGGGTCCATCATTCATGAAGATTTGGATATGCGGAAGCTCCCCACGAAGCAGGATCCAAAATGCCTGAAAGCGGATCAAAAATGTCAATGATGCCAGTTGTCTGAGCAACTTTTGGAATTTTTTCAGTGCGATCCAAATGATTTTCTGTCGCGATTGGTGACCATGGACAAAACCTGGTTATATCACTATGACCCAGAGACAAAGCAACAATCAATGAAGTGGCGGCATAGTGGCTCAACCTGCCCCAGAAAAGTCCGAGTGCAAAAATCCGCTGGAAAAGTTCTCGCCTCGATTTTTTGGGATGAAGACAGCATCCTCCTCTCTGATTATCTTCCAAAGGGCCAAACTATCAACACGGAGTATTACTCATCTCTGTTGGTGCAACTGAAAAACATTTTGAAGGAAAAACGCTGCGGAAAGGTCACCGAGTGGGTCTTACTCTTGCATGACAATGCCCCAGCTCACTGGGCACTTGCAACCCAAAGAAACTGGCCTACCTGGGCTTCCAATGTCTTGCCCACCCACCTTATTCTCTGGATCTGGCCCCGTTGGACTACCACCTGTTCCCTGGACTGAAAAATCAATAGAAAGGTCGCCATTTTTCGTCAAATGCGGAAGTCATTGCTGCTGCAAAGACCTGGTTCGATGGACAAACTTCTGAATTTTTTTGAGTGGCTTGCAAAAGTTACAGCAATGGGCTAAGAAGTGTACTGAGCTTCGTGGGGAGTATGTTGAATAAATCCCGTGTTTGGTTGCTGTAGCTTGTTTCCTTCCTGGTCGGGCTAAGGACTTATAAGCACGCCCTCGTGGTTATCATTTTACTTGCAAACTGAACAAAAATGCTGGCAGTATAACCCTCCATACTGTGAGTAAATGGATGAGCTGGAAAAGGTTATGTGACATATGAGGAAGATAAAATCAGTTAGGGGCTGTGTACTGTAAGAACTTCAGAAAGCTTGTTCTTACACTTTACGACCATTAAATCCCTTTCATTAAAGGCCAAAAGTTTATATATCCTCACACACAACCATGGTCTGTCTTTCCTTTCCTTACAAACCATTCTCCTTCTTGGCTCAGCCTTCTACCCTGATGATG
>Ga0209629_10004609_pt1 | contig 10243 bp, 10 predicted proteins | sample TergutCu122P5_FD_187286 | JGI IMG/M metagenome (GOLD analysis project Ga0209629, IMG submission 187286) | Cubitermes ugandensis P5 segment gut microbial communities from Kakamega Forest, Kenya - Cu122 P5 (SPAdes) (version 2) | ecosystem: Host-associated > Arthropoda: Insects > Digestive system... | reverse complement strand
GCTGAGGGTTGTGTGTCCGGTTTGCAGGATGCTGGCATAATACTCTTGAGCTCCTGATGATGGGCATAGTGGTGCCCGAAACATGTTGAGCAAGCAATAAGATCTGCAATAAAAACCTCTGTTGCATCTAGTTGGCATTTTATTTCCACAGACATACGTGACATTTATACATGATGAAGCCAAGATCACTAGAAACATATAACATGACGTGCTGGAGAACTTCACCTTCCCACAGTTTGAAGAGAAATTTTATATTTTTTAGCATTTGTGATATAATGACTAAGACATTTCCCTGGCAGCGAAGTTGGGATACCCTGTTACTTGCCTTCCGAAATCACAAGTTTTCCTTATTACACACCTTTTTTCTAGCAGGGTTATGTAAAAGAGAGGTAAAGTACAGGCAGATGTGTATTGGGTAGATGGCAAAGTTTGATTAATTGAAACACAAACAGATCAATGCCAGTCTCAGTGCAAGAATCTTTTATGCCCACCTCTTTAAACTACCTGCCTATCCAGATGAACCTGAACAAATTACTACAGCTCCTGAATCATTAACTCCAGGGCATGAGGCACGTCCTGTGTGAAATCAGTTATTAGCAGTATCATCTGTCGTGTCCTAAAGGATGACACAGCAGAATTTTAACTTAAAAACCTTTAGAGTTAACACTTCATTGCAATGTTTTATTCTTTCTCAAAATGCATAATGGTAAAGAAAATATGGTCGCCTGAAACCTGGGCGTGGACACTACCATTTGCTTATATCAGCACCCTGCTAATTTCCGAAGTAATTTAACTAAGCTGACTTAAGATTTGCCACATTAAATATACACACATAACCTGAGAGGAATGCAATTCCTATCTAATAACAACACACTAACATAAACCACAACCGGACACAAATATGAGTATAAAAGCGATATAATCTGAATTATTCTCTTTGGAACCTGAATTAACAGCAGCACAATTTCAGTTTATATCCCATATTAGGTATTAGAATTTGTTCACCATGACTCAGCAGGATTATTTCACATGCAACAAGTCATCTTAGAAGCCTGAAAACAATACAATCTACAACAAAAACATTTTTTATAATCTTCACAAGCATACTGACCACAATCACACCCACAATTTTGCTCCATTCTCTCTCTTCCAATTATCCTTACTCTCTCACCATACCTACCTGCTGTTCATGTGTTGGATAGCTGTTCTTAGTGACAGTAAAGTATGGGTGTGTGCCATTAGTGTAGTCATATGTCCACTCCAGAAAGTGGTTAGCTAGATCAAACCCTCTGTAGTTGTAGGAACAGTATTCAAAATCAATCAGCACCAGACGAGGATCCATCAGAGCTTCTTCATCAGTCATATTATCACAGAACAACAATATGTTGCCTTCTTGCATATCATTATGACAGAAAACTACTGGAGACGATATGCTCCCAAGGTACTTCCTGTAACATTCAGAACTCATGAGTTTAATAGTATGCATGCAAATCCATGTACAGCACAATTCTAACACCAGTTCTTTCTTGCTAAAAAGACATGCAGAACATATAACTTAAATTTATGTGGCTAGACTGAGTGAAATTAAATATATGCAAATGTAATCACTCACTGGCCACGTGAAGAACTACAGCATTGGCACATACACATTGTCCAGGGAACTGAGAGTAAATTAAACAAGCAAGAAACATCTTTATTCAGCTTTATTACTTGTACAAGGTGTGGTAGAAAAGTAATGAGACTGACAATGCTGTGCACAAACTGACAATGCTGCTGCCTCCCCCTTCACATGGCAGTTAGGTTAACCCCTGCCATAGACTCAGTACAAGTTTGAACTTGCTATAGTTGCCACGTGATTGTTGAGGGCGTCTGAAGTGAAGTTGTGTTTGTGAGGTGCGTTACGAAAATGGACTGGCAAAAGTTTCAGCAACGTTGTGCCATCAAATTTTGTGTAAAGCTTGGCGAATCCGCTACTGTGACTTATGAAAAGTTACAAAGGGCTTATGGAGAACATTCCCTATCCAGGGCACAAGTGTTCAGATGGCACAAGTCTTTTTTAGAAGGCCGAGAACAAGTGGAAGACGAACCTCGTGCGGAAAGACCTTCAACCTCAAAACGGACGACAATGTGGAAAGAGTGGGGTCTCTTGTGAGGTCAGATCGTTGATTGATGTTGAAAATGATCAGTAGTGAGTTAAATTTGAAACGGTTTACCGTCCATCAAATTTTAACACAGGATTTGGGCATGAGAAAACTGTGCGCCAAGATGGTTCCAAAGAACCTCACAACTGAGCAGAATGCCAATCGGAGGGATGTGTGTCTTGATCTTCTGGACCACCTTGAGAGGGAGCCAGAATTCTTCATTCGTGTTATCAGAGGTGATGAATCATGGATTTTGGAGTACGACCCCGAGGAGTCCACAAGGAATTTGTGGCACCAGGACAAACTGTCAATCAAACTTTTTATTGGGAAGTCCTTGAAAGACTCAGGAAAACGGTGGCGCATGTGTGACCAGGCATTGCATGCACTTGGATGCTGCACCACGACAACGCCCCATGTCACATGGCAGTCTCCATCAATGAATTTTTGGCAGAAAAAAGCATTCCTGTTGTTCCTCAGCCCCCCTATTCACCGAATCTCAGTCCCTGTGACTTCTTTTTATTCCCCCGGCTCAAAAACCACTTGACAGGGCACCATTTTGGTACTTTGGATAATATCCAGAAGAGCATAACCGACGAGCTGAAAGGTATTCCAGCAGAAGCCTTCCAGCACTGCTACGAACAATGGAAACAACGCCTCCGTCACTGTGTAGCTGCCCAAGGGGAATATTTTGAAGGGGATAACCTTGATTTGTAAAAAGAATAAAATTCATGGTTAAAAGAAAATCAGTCTCATTACTTTTCTACCACACCTTGTACGTCTGTACTGCAAACAGTTAATGAATGTACGTTTGAGAATCCACTCACTTGAGCCATTTTGCCTCAGCAGGCAAGTTGAACGTCCTGAGTTTGTGAAATATAGCTTCATTTACAGACTCCACCAAAACTGGGTCCTCCAAATTTGCCTGCACATTCTTCAGCCATCTGTAAAAATGAAATGTGTAGGTACTGTTCCTGGATGATACTATGTATCACATTTAGGAAACTGGTCTACAAGTGTACACAACACAATCTGCTTCAGCCAAATCTGAGATTGGAGGGGGAGGGATCAGATTCGGTATGGTTCAAAATTCACAACAAAATTACTCATAAAATGTTCAAATCCCTATTACTGTAGTGTCTGGCTGTGTCTTAAGAAAGCGCCATGAACTGTCAGATTATGTATGCAGAGTTTAAAAACATGGGAGTGAAGTTACTAACATTCTTGTAAGAAAAGGTGGAAGGTGTGAGTGGGAATATTCTATTGTCATTTTAGCTGCTCTTCTCTCAAAACAACAGAATCTTACATGCAGAATTATCTCAACACTCTTTCCCATATCATATGAGGCAATAATTTATGTAAATTAAACAACCAGGATCTCAAGTTTCCAAATCCCAAAGGATGAAGACAAACTTCAACCTACAGAACCATGAATACACAGCACTCATGCCTTTAGAATTTTTATCTTACTAATATTTGGATTCAGAGTCCCACTTGAACACACTTCATAAACATAAGATGTTTGTAAAACAACAGAAACTGATACAGTACATAAACCCGCATCATGCAAGTACAGTTTGGATTCTTACATGGCACCACGTTATCTAAATTTGGACTTAAATTGTATAGAAAAATTTTCTGATACCCTGTACAAGAAAACATGCCCCAGCACTGTAAGTTAACAGTGAAAAAACTATGAATGCCCACCACTCATCTACAATCATTCCAGCATCACTATTTCCATACCCATATCAGAAATAATGTGTGTTCTGTGAGTTCCAGAAGAATTTCAAGGACTGTACAACTTCCATTAGGTATTTCTCCCATCTAATCCACATAGATCCAGAGTCACATTTAGAATATTTGAAATTTCTAACATGAATAGTGGCAACAGAACAAAATTAAATAGAGGGAATGGTCAAATCACTAGCGGAGACTACAGATTCTTATTTTATTCAAACTTGCAAAAGTCTTTATTTTACTTTTTTTCTATTAGTTAGAACTGACATGTGACATACCCATCAATAGTGTCCCATAACCATCGTGGTTCCTTATTAATAGGGATATTCATCTGATGTATGCGTGCCATTTTCTCTGCAATCAAGACACTAAGCCGAGGATCACCAAGTTCCTTGGTCTTCAAGGGACGAGCCTGTAATTGAGTATTTACTTGAAAATTCAGGTAATTCTGCCAGTAACTAGCAGACCACAACTCATTCAAGTGATTCACTACAGGATAGCTATCACACTGTATATGAAACTCTTCATAGTTATAAAACATTTCAAAATCCCAGAATCAGGATAACTGCTCTCTACAGCCCCTAACCTGATGGCTTTTCTGCCAACAACAGCTCCTGGGGAGTGGAGATTTTCTATCACAGATGGTAGAATACACAAAACATTTTAAGAAATGTTAAAGCATGGGTACATATAGTTAGTCCTGATGCACATAAGGTACCATATTTCCCAGCCCATGAGACGCACTTTTTTCCCCGAAAAATGTGACCTAAATTCAACCCGCGTCTTATGCACCGACAGTAAGTATTATTTCCAAACTTATAAATACCCGTACATCTATTATACAACATCTTTATCGTGAGATAGTGAAATTTGCTTCCAAATCATGAGATCTGGTATCACTGCTTGTGAACGGCTTACTTTCTTATCCGGGGATTTACCCTAACGTATACATTGCATCACGTGATTCCGGGTATTTACACTGCTGAAGTAGCAAAGTGTAGTCAAGTGTAATTCAAGTGCGTTACACGTTCTTTAAAGTATATCTGTTTTGTGTGTGTATTTACGTTTTCACAAACAGTGATTAAAGAGTTAAATTTAAAGTTTAAAATCAACGAAAACCCTCATGGGATCAAAAGAGAGACAATTATCTTACAGTATTGCATTTAAAATTGAAGTCGTGAATTACGCCGAAAAACATGGAAACCGGGCAGCTGAAAAGCGTTTTGGCTCACGTCCAACAGAGATGATGATACGAGAATGGAGGAAGCAAAGGAAAAACTTAATCAAAGCAGATATGAGTAAAAAAAAAACTTTACATTCATGTGCTCCTAAATGGCCAAAACTTGAAGAATATGTTAAGAACTGGTAATAGATCATGAGAAGAATGGAATTGCTGTTTCAACAAAAATTATTTTAATTGAAGCGAGAAGACTAGCCATTGAAATGTCTATTACTGATTTTGCTGGAACAACTTCGTGGTGCGAAAGATTTATGAGAAGAAATGGCCTGTGTATGCGTATTAAAACTACAATAGCGCAAAAACTGCCCCCTGAGTACAAAAGAAAGATTAAAGAATTCCATAAATATGTCACAAACATGAGAAAGAAGCTGTGTTTTGACACAGAACAATGAGGGAACATGGATGAGGTACCTTTGACATCTGACGTTCCATTGAATAAAACAGTGGATGTTAAAGGTGCTAAGACAATTATGATAAACACTTCTGGTAATGAGAAGACGCGTTACACTGTTGTTCTTGCGTGCTGTGCTGATGGCACAAAGCTTCCACTTTTATTAATCTTTAAAAGAAAAACACTGCCTAAAGATGTAATTCCACATGGGATTTACATTCATGTTCATTCTAAAGGATGGATGGATGGAGAAGGAATGAAGCTGTGGTTAGAGAAAGTGTGGTCCAAGTGTCCAGGTGGTCTTCTTATAGAAGCATCGTTATTAGTGTGCAATCAGTTCAGGGCACATGTAACAGAATCAACAAAAAGGCTTGCCACTAAACTGAAGACACATCTCACAGTAATTCCTGGTGGATTAACTAGTCAAATACAGCCTCTGGACGTTTCAGTTAATAAACCGTTCAAGGGATTTATGCATGAGGAATGGGCAAAGTGGATTGATGCACCAACTCATCACATTACACCGGCAGGAAGAGTGAAATGTCCTTCGATTTCTAATGTTTGCGAGTAGGTGAAAAATTCCTGGCAGCGAGTTAAAAGTGAGACTATTGTAAAGTCTTTAAAAAAATGTGGCATTAGCAATGCACTAAATGGAAGTGAAGATGACATTTTATATGAAGAAAGTGACGCATTGAGTGAAAACAACCATGACAATGATTTTTGTGGCAGTGACGACGATTTTCTGGGTTTCTGTGATGAATAAATCATATGGGCCAGGAAATACGGTATTTAGGTTCATCAAGGGACAAAACTTCAAGCAGGGTAATAAATATAATGTATTGCTGGAGATGGAATGAGGATAGGATAAGTTCTAAGACATCTTAGAAGAGAAGTAAATTAAGGTACATACAGAATTAATGTACATAATTTATGAAGGTACATATGATAAGAAACTCACCGGAATGTATTGCTCGATGCGCCCACCGGGGAATACTCCATGTAGTTTAGGACCCAGCTGCCTTTCTGACAGCAGAGTGAAAATAACAGATTCTGTGATGAGGCCTTCCAGAGCTCTCTCTGTGCCATGCAGCTGCCCATACAGTCGCAGCAGAACCTGAGATGGCTCTGTTGATTTTGGGGGGTGTGTCTCAGGAAGGGAGACATGATACAGCCAGTTGCTAAGGCCACCACTAGAAGATTACAAACAGTGTCACAAATGTCCATCACAATTTCATCCCTCCTAATCATACATTTATAAACAACATGTCAAATTACATACAAGATATTTTTACACACACACAGGCATCACACTAACATCTTCACTATGCAAAGGGAAAGCATGCAAATCTTGTGCAACTTTGAATCTGCCACCACCTATGTAAAATTTGAGGTTATCATGGCAATTATTAGCAATATTACTTCCATCTTCTGTAGGTAGGTGGTGACAATTTGAAGAAACCTGCTGCCTCCATCTTACAGGCAGACAGGCAGCTGTCAAGACACTTTTAACATGTTGATATTAAATACTGATTTGAATCGACTTGGTTTCGTATCCCAGAAAGCTTTATTTTACCGTTTCCACTTAACAATTTATTTTCAGAAATTTCTCTCAACACTGCTATGAATAATTCACAACTATGCTAGAACACCTTCACAACAAATGTCAGCATTTTAAGACATGCCTGAAAACAATTTCTGCAGCACACTGGAATCTGAATAATGTAAGATGAAGGTGTGCTTGCAATTCACTCAGGCCGATACAGCGTACACAATCAAATAATGATTATAATACCAAAGCTGTCAAAACACAGAAACATTTAAAATAAACTTATGTGGCTACAAATCCTCATTCCTACTGCACTTAATACAACCACTTACCTGAAACCCAGAATGTCCATATCATAATGCTGGAACTTGCTGCAGAATCATAATTCCAACATGTATCTCTTGCAACAATGAGAAGTGTTACTCAAACTATCAGCAACATTCCTCAAGCATCACTGAGATTACTCAAAAAATGGGAACAGAATGCAAATTTGTGAGTCTCCTCCCATACAAAATTTCAACAAAATCTGCCAGACAACACAATACAGACCAATTACAACATTATGCAAACAAGGCTTCATTTCATTACCACCCAATCTGACCAAAAATCGTAATTTCCCAACAACCTTCAGCGCAAGTGATACTTGATTTCAACAAAACACTGGGGACCATTTACATATATAATACATGCAAGAGTCCATGTAAGAGCCTCACATAAACTAAGCTCTGTTGTGGATCAACATGGATGAAGATAGAATCACTGGGCAACATTTACTGGCATCCAAATGTCAAATTAAAAAAAAAAAGTCTAACCACTAACCACTCAGGCACACTAGTATCTACTACATCAAAGACAGACTGAGAAAATGACATTACCTCGACAAGAAGCAACACCATAATCATCTCTTTTTAAGATCATATGACTGTGCATCGTGACAAATTCCTAATGAATGAAACCAACAGACGCACTGAATTCCAATTTTATTGGTATTCCAACTCTACATGTTTCGGGCAGCCTTTCTGCCCATCATCAGGCGTTCTTAGCCATACATCAGCATCGGATTTCATGACCGTTTGCTACCAGGAGCAGGATGCTCCTGGTAGCAAACGGCCATCAAATCTGCAAAAATGTACCAATGCCTATGTATACAGCTAAGAACTCCTGATGATGGGCAGAAAGGTTGCCCAAAACATGTAGGGTCGTAATACGAATAAAATTGTAATTCAGTGCGTCTGTTGGTTTCATTCACCAGGAACCACAATAATAATAATAATAATAATAATAATAATGCCATCACTTCCATGCAGGGTACTGACAATTACACACCTGAAACCAGCCACGTTTCTAGGGCAGTGTTTCTAAACCGCCAGGCCGCGGACCGGTACCGGGCCATGGCATCAATTATAACGGGCCATGAGAGGCCTGAGGAAAATACAATATGCTACAAGATTTCATTAGTTCAGTTGATAACTAATTTAAATGTAATTTTATATTTGTCAACATGCCATGCCTTATACATCATAAGTGCACTAATAATCTTTATGATTATGCCATAATTAATTATTAATACTTATGTTTAATGTATGAAATTAAAAAAAAATGGAAAGGTATTTATGAGTACATTTGTTGGGACCGGGCCCTCGTCTTATAAAAAATTAATTTACCGGGCCGTGGTCTCACAAAGGTTGAGAAACACTGTTCTAGGGTATACAGTTCTGCAGCTATTCTGTACTTACAATTATGCTACATGTAATGTTCTTTCCCATGCTAAACGTTGTTGTTTTTGTTTTGTTGTTATGTACCCTGCATCAGGGATTACTCAGATTAGTCTGATTTGAATTGCAGGCTTTACCAAAGCAATGAGAAATTTTGTTGAAGCTATATGTGAAGACCAGTGGAGAGTATGGCATGTTCCAAGCAGTGCTGTCTTTTGAATCTCACTCTAATTGTAGTAATGCCTACTTTCATGTTCAGAAATTTCAAACTCTACTGCAGGGCCAACAATTGCAGACAAAACTACTGGTATGCTTGTCACCTGTTTCATATGCTAATTTGATTCACAAAGACATATCCAGCAGTTCCTGAACTTGCTTCTGGGACCAAGAACAGCAAGCAGCATAGCTTTCTGCCATTGGCTGCTACAGTATCACTACCATCTGGGCAAGTCTAGTGAGTTTTGCAGTCACAACCCTCTGCATTCCTTGCTATGGCATTTCCTATTGTGCATGTTAAGTGACAACAGTGATTTTCAATTTCAAAAACAGTGTATCTGAGTAAACTTTGGTTCAAACACTGGAAGACTAAATTAGAAATGCCAAAGATGCTCAAAACATATTTTGTTCACAATGCTATGGGATGAACACACACTTCAAGGGATTTTCTGAAACGCCACATGGGGAAAATTCAGTTGAAGATTACAGGCAATCATGCTGAGCATCCAGAACATACTGATGACATTCTTTGACCATGAGGGTGTTGTTCCTCCATGTCAAATGGTGTATCACCATTACTGCTGGGGAATTTTGCAACATCTTAGGGACACAATCTTCCAAAAACTTCTGAAACTATAGTCAAACCAAGAGTAGCTGATTCGCCATGACATTGCATCAGTGCACACTGCTTTTTTAGCACAGCAAATTTTGGCTGCAGAAAATTTGGCTATTGTCCCATCCCCCACTCTTTACTCGCCTCATTTGGCCCCTCATGATTTTGTCACGTTTCCAAGAATGCAACTGCATCTATGAAGGTGTTGCTTCCAGGATGCCCCTGAATTTCAGCAAAAATCACTGCCCATCCTATCTTCAATTCCAGAATGCTAGTTCAAAGGTGCTGACAGCAGTGGCAAATAAAAACACTGCACGTATAGCATAAACTTGGAAAGGGACTACTCTGAGGAGGAAAATGGCTAACAAAAAGGGTACATTTATATTTCAATATTGACTGAATCTGTGAGCCTCTTCTTGTGCCCTTGTACTTCTGGATTTTATTGTTACATGCCAAATATTATTACTAGAGACAGATATATTAATTATGTGTGTAATACTTAGGTGGTGTCAACCCATACTTACTCCATGGAGCAGAGTCCTTCTTGAGAAGCTAACTGGTTCTGCAGCTAGTCAAGAAATTCCCCGCATTTTTGGAACCCGAAGGTTCATCACCGTATTCACAAGTGCCCGCCACCTGTCCCT
>Ga0209629_10004607_pt1 | contig 10244 bp, 10 predicted proteins | sample TergutCu122P5_FD_187286 | JGI IMG/M metagenome (GOLD analysis project Ga0209629, IMG submission 187286) | Cubitermes ugandensis P5 segment gut microbial communities from Kakamega Forest, Kenya - Cu122 P5 (SPAdes) (version 2) | ecosystem: Host-associated > Arthropoda: Insects > Digestive system... | reverse complement strand
CTTTATTACTGGTTTTAATATGAGTTGGAATGTCACAATTGAAAATGGACCAAGAGTACTGTTGACCACTCTGGCAAGTGTTATAATGCTGTGTTTTGTTATATGATAGTTAAACTTATACTGACGTGTTCCATATTCTTAAGCAGTACTGCTAACTGGAATTGGAGGAACGAATGAACATATGTATGTATGTATGTATGTATTTAATATGTTGCTCATAAAGAATGTTTTATATGGGCGACAGTAGTGGCAAAAAAGGCAACGAACACAAAATAATGTACAAACCAACAAGCTGTGAACTTCCCCAAATGAAAGGAATGAACTGGTAGTCATCCAGACTCCATACACCATGACTTCCAGCTGGCTCCATTCTATAAATTAGCTGCAATTTACGGACAAGGAGAAGGTACCTGCAACATAAAATGAATAACTACTAAAACAATAACAGGAGCAACATAAGTTAGAAATAACAAGCACATCGATTAAATTAAAATCATAATTTTGGTTACATGAGGAATGTTCAATTCTGTCCAATTTAGGCAAGAGGTAGTTGTATTTAACATTACACGCACGAGAAAATATTGACAAAATTTAAAATAATTCAACACCAAGAATCTTTCCTTGAAATAAGTGCAACAAAGCAACACATTTACCAAGACTTTATGGGCTACATGAGCAAGAGAATTTTAACTGGAGCATACATAATATTACAAGGATGTATAATGAACACCACAGACCACTGTATTACTGATCTTTATGAAGCATAAATTCCCAGACAGAAGTGAACACAGAAACACAGGGTCAAGAGGAGTCATGAAACACTGAAGACAATGCATGGACCAGATGGCCTGTCCTGTATCATGTATGCTGTGCACAATTAACCTCAGCATTTGAGGGAGATGAATGGTCAGCTTTGTACACTGGCTACTTTACCCTGGGGAAAAAGATCCTGGTACCCACTGAATAGAAGATTGGACAGGACCCACAGCTAGTTTGGATGTTTCAGAGACAAGAAAAACCCCCTGCTGCAACCAGAAATTGAACTATGATTTCCTGGTCCTGTCTTTCAATCAAACAACCAACTGATCAACCAGTATTGAAAAAAGCAGCACATTTAACTCTAAGCTATATGAAGGTATGTCAAGGCAATTACGCAATTAGCCTGCAAAGATATGTGATGGTACTTCACCTGTTGAATATTCGAGTAACAGCAGCCACCTTGTCTTCCTCAAGCAATGCACCAATTTTAAAAAGGCAACACATGAGCATAATGAATGACATCTCATGACCTGTGCCATAATCAATTCGTGTTGGGTTACCAAATCCTTCTGCCAGGTACAGCATTATCTCTGGGATTGCCTGATGAAATTGTTCTGGGAGCGCTTCTTGAAGAAGTTGTGTTGCACCCTGTTGTGATAATATGACTCTGATATCATTTCTGAAAAATCTTGCACAATAAGAATTCCAAATTATTTGGAAAAAACAATGAATCACTACCTCCTTTACTTTCTTGTACCAAGTCCTGAAAGCCTGATTGCCAAACCTCTGCGGCTGCTCTATAGGTGGTGTTTCTTCTATCCAGACATCCAACTTATCAAGGAGACTGACCATTCCTTTGATCACATCACTCTCTGGACATTCAACTGATAATGACTTCCCTTTTACAGCCTCATTAAGTGCCATGATGAAGCCCAAGTATTCCTGTGTGGAAAGCAAACTGTTCAGTGGTCATTTACATGCCACTGTAATTATATCTGATAGAGCTGTACTAATTAAAAACAAGCAACAGAATGTAGACGAATTTTGCTCAACAAAAATTACTTCTTCACATTGATGTGTATTATATTAAATCATGAGAAACACACTGTAAAAATTTAATATTTTTTATCGTACTCTGCTTGTTTGTACACAGAATGGAAAAGAAAAAAGTGTGAAATAGACAGTTTGTATTTAAGTGGTAGAAGTACCTATTAATGACTGAGATATGATTACTGATCTTGTCAGCTGCCATATGTGGGCAACAGAGATATATTTGTAAGCAGCTATTAAGTGTATTTCACTGTAGTTCAAGAATTACTTTAATGCAAAGCTCAACAGTCATCTATTTTTTTGTTGGGAAAACTGACAAAGTTGATATGACAGTGTTCAGTAACCTTGTATTATCGACTGAATATGTACAAAGTAGAGAAACAAGCAATGTAAGGTCGAAAATGTACATAAACACTGGGTAATGTCTCGCAGCATCATTCATTTCCCCTATGCCATGCTGGTACATTCTGAACCAAATAATGCTCAGTAATGGTAAAAGATGCAGCAACTTAGCTTGTAGATGAAATGGCTCATATTTTGTATAAGAGCAAACTAAGTTGTCTTGCCGCAACTATTTTGATCTAAGTTAGAAATAACAGTTAAAATAACATTTACAACATACATAGTAGGCTTCAGACTTCTCCCAGATTTGCATGTCCTCAACAGTTGTAACGGCTCTCTTTGGTACCAAATATTCATGATCTGCCGATACTGGAATATATACACAATAACCGGTAACAAGAGGCTCCTTCGAGTTCGCAAACAAGGAATTGACAGTTACAACTTATTAGTTCCACAATTATATGAATGTCTGTTAATTCCCTTTAACTTACCAGCAGAATCCATGTTTGAGAATTACAATAAATATTCTACAACATCAAAGAACCATATCAAAATAACTATTTTGAATCCTGCCTTTATGTCAGCTGCAAGGCTAACATTATACAGCAGCGCCGTATTGCGGGCCTGAACCGGACTTCCGCGTATCCATTTATCTGTGCTAATGGTGTGCAGTGCCATCACGGATGTCTGATGTGTTGGTGGGCATGGACTACAAAATATTGGAGGTGTGGGTGCTGGTATGTGGGTAGGTGGATTTGGATGGTTGTCAGGAACAAGTGGGAAGGGGGGAGGTTATGTTATCGTCAGCTGAGTTGCTTTGTGTTTTAGACTTTGCCTTAAGATATGTATATGGATTATTACATTGCTCAACTTGCATTATCAGTTCAGCACCACAGGGAGGGCCCCAAACTTATTTTTGGGCTGGTCCCGTGTGGTAATTGCATTGGCCAAAAAGGCGTAATTTCCAGTGTCAGGACAAATAAGCACCCCATTCCGGCAGTTCCGTTAAAGTAAAGGCAAAATATGTCCGATGTTTGTCTAGAAAAGTGTGCTACAGAAATTGATGCTGATTGAAAGTGGTACAGCTTCTATTCGTAGTGGTAGGTGGTCACACTGAGGTTAATGATTCTTTCGTCTTGACAGGCAGTCATACAGTTGGGTTAGCAGCCACTGCAGTAGAAGTAAGCGTTTGGGTAGGGGCTGTGTCGGCCGTCTTCCCTAGACTTTCGTACACGCACACAAATGTATAGGCTTTCACCAAACTAAAGCACCTGTGGGACTGAAACCAGTTTCCGGCATTTCATGTACAAGAAATTCTTCGACTTATAAACCTGTGAACAGTACCAACATACGGAACACCAAGTCCTAGGATTGTCTTCATCCATCAGACAAAATTGTGTGCATGTGTACGGACCTTTATATGTTAATAATTTGTTTAATATGAGTGTAGTAAATAATTGTAGGAGATGAGTAGCAGTTAAACTTACTGATTAGGTTAACACTACTGTCATCTTTATTGGAATTGTAGTCCTTGAAGAACTGCTTGAATAATCTTGCATTATTGATCAGTAGGACTGAGAACTGTATTTCTATGTAGTAATCCATGGTAACAAGTGAGAAGAAACATCCAGACCATTTTGTTTCTAGATCAAATCATTTGAGTTTCTTTTGGTGGTTGTCATTGGATTTGAAGTCTACTGTACATAAAATATTCTGTGCTGTGTAGTCTGAGTACGAAGACGTGGACTGGTGTCTGACAGTCGTATGGAAAGTGTCTTCAAATAGTGACTGATGTTACTGTAAATGTCTAGCTTCAATATATTCAATTTGGAGAAAACTGGACATAAATGTGTTATTAACAGAATGAAAGACAAAATCACAAAGATAGCTAATACAACCTTTGAAAATTGTGTCAGAGGTCAAATATTTAGGAATGACAGTTGCATGCATGAAAAAATCATAAGCAGATTAATATGGGGAATGTCTGCTGTCATTCAGAGCAGAATCTTTTATGTTTCCATTTGCCTTCTAGAAATGTAAGATTAAAGTGTACAGAAATTTGCCTTTTGCTTTACATGGGTGATAAGTATTGTCTCTCACAATAAGGGAAGAATATGGAAGGCATTCAAGAAGAGGTTGGTGAGGAAGATGCATGGGCCTAAGAGAACAGAAGTAATAGGAGACTGGAGAAAGTTGCCTAATGAGAGCTTCATGGTTTGTAACTGCTCGCCATATATCTGGGTGATCAAATCTAGGATGAGTTGGGCAGGGTGTGTGGCATATATGTTGGATGACATGTACAGGATTTTGGTGGGGAAACGTAAGCGATACAGACTGCTTGGAAGACCTAAGTATGGATGGGGGGGGAATAAATAAATAAAAAAAAATAATAGGAAGGTATGGCATGGATTCAACTGCCCCGGGATATGGAAAAGTGACATCCTTTTGTGAACACACTAGTGACCATTTGGGTTCTGTAATATTTGGGGAATTTCTTGACTAGCTGAGGAAGGGTTAGCTTCTTAAGGATTAGGTTCCAGGAAGTCATGCAAAGGATCTATTGATCACAATTTCATAACAGTGAAGTATTTACGTGGAAGTAAGCTGCATAAAAGACTGAGCCAAAATCAGCATTTTTATTTCCATCAATTGAATTCACAATAAAATGTCAATAACAAAGTGTCTTTAAGTGCAAAAAAAAAATTGTGAGCATGCTAATCCATTATTTCCCATGTCTGAACTCCCATCACAAATTAAGTTTTCCCATCTAAGTTGTAAAATGATCAATCTGCTATTGGAACTGGAAGCACACTGATTATAAAAGCACATCTGATGTTCCAACTCCAAGTATATATCCCCCCCCCCTACAAGTGTGTCATTAAAATTGCACTGACATTAGAGTAATAAAATTAATTACCTGTGTGAATTTTGTGGAATGACTGCTTTTCTGTCAACTTCCTTCACACTACTAAATTAACGATACTTTTTAGTTATGCGCTGTTAATTTAGTGTGTAGGCAGTTAACAGAAATGTAATCCTTGCACAAAATTCACACAGGTAAATTAATTGTATTACTGTAATGTCGATGCAGTTTTATTGAAATATTTCTGGTTTGGAACATCAGGTATATTTTTTACAACTTATTAACTTCTTTAACATTAATTAACTGTACTTTTTAAATTAAGTATTGTTAATTTAGTGTGAAGGAGTTACACTTAAAAGTATCACAATGTAAATCTCATCCCAACACATAAAACGTTAATTAAGCAATCAATTTTAACTGTTTCATTACACAACTGACAGCATGCAAAGGGCATTGAAAAGTCTGTGGCTGACATGCACCCGTTAAATTCCAGTCAGGTTTGGTAGCTGGAAGAACACATTTTGGACACTTGGACTTCACCTTTGATGCACCTTTCTTTGATGCTTGGGCTCGTTCTTCCTTTTGTTTCAGCTGATTGTGATAGTGAAACAGTCGTTGCAGCTGTGGAACCTGTAAAATTTTCTACAGAAAAATAGGAATAAAGTTGAAATTGGATTATACATTTGCAATTTCAGAACAGTTGTAAATGTCTCGGATAATTTTTATTATTTATATTTCTTTATCATTTCAAATACTGTCAGTAATGGGGAACCACTGGTCTAGGAGGCACTTATCTCACCATGCATAAAGCCTAAGGTATAGGACCAGACACATTTTTTCATATTCTCTGCCTTCTGGAACTCAGTGAGGCATACTAGGCCTCCAGCACACTTCAAATCCAAAATTAAATTGTATCCTCCCACTACCAGCCTTCATCACCATCATAATATGTATGATTAGGAGCTAAGTGCGTTGCTACCTTTCCCCTGGGCAGGCAGGTAGAGACCAGCGGTGTTAAAAGAACATGCAGGAGTACAAGAAACATAAAACAAAGGGGTAAATGGCATACCAAAGAGCCCATGATACTCCCACCACAGAGACTATCTAGGCACCACCCCACCTGCAGCGCCCACCACCTGTGCAGATATACCGCATCCGGATAATATCAGGACTTCACACTAGTAGAATAAGCGATATCCAATCAAACACGTTTGCAATAATTGTATAACACTCTTACAGCATAACTGTTAAGATGAGACCTGATGATGGCCAGTGATAGGCCGAAACATGTTGTTTCTTAATTTCTAATAAATCCATCTATTAGATAATTCTAGTTGTGTTATCGACGGTATTACCCCACCTACCATTAGTTTACTGCACAATGGGGATGGCAAACCTTAAAATTAAAACATAAAACACTCATAGGAATTTACATTTCTAACATTTTCATGTCAAATTTTAATTCATGCTGCTATCTGTTCACTTGTATTTTGTCTGAAATGGATGAATCCCTGTTCTTATATTCTAATACAGCATCTGTATTAAATGTTCCAATTAATTATAACCATTAGACTATCTTGCATTTAATGTGATATATTTGGTGGTTCAGTAGATTTGGCATCTGCTGCCATCACTGTGCATATGCTTTCGGTAATTTGTGACTTACCACAGACTTTGCTGGATCTTGTGCAAACAGCCATAGTAGGGTGCAGCAGTTGCAAAATAAAGGATCATACTTTCCACACCAGGCAGACATCAGATTCAGTAGTAGGCCCACATTTCCAGACACCTAAAATTAATAGATGCATTATTTTCTGTACAGAGGGATTTGATATCCTGTTCAGCTTGATGCTGAACACAAACATGGCTCCTCCTGTAACAGTCAAAAAAGTAAAGTGAAAATGATACTCCATGAACAGTTCAGCAGTAACAATTTCTGAGCTTCACACTGAGCCAACTGTTGGTAGTAGTGCTGTCAGTGAACAGGTTCAAGAAGACTGTTGAATACCAACACAGTAATAACACACATGGAACTGAATGCTGTTCACTCATGAAGTGGTCAAGAGAATAGAGTATGCATGCTGTGCCTTTTTTTTGTCATGCAAACTAAACTAGAAAGTAAATTAGAATTTTAGGTTCCACATCTCTACTAATCCTGTTCAAAATATGTGTTGAATGTTAAATTTTGTACTTCTACATGATCAAGATACAGTAAAACCTAAAATTTACATGAATGGAACATATGTTCTCCCAGAATTTACTTCATTTTTTATTCCCATTAGTTTTCCTACCATTTCAGTAGTTTTAGTTCCCACAGAATGCATGTAATTTCATTTTGATTTCCAAGATTTTGGGACTGGTCCATCTTCCTTTTCAACCATTGACTATTATGACATTTAATTCACCATGCAGCCTGCTGAAGTGTGAATGCTTTCAAGTTGCCTGTTGTTATTACTACTACTGTACAGTCTGTTATTGAGTTTGCTGTGTGCACTGTAGTTGCTGTAATTGAATTTATGCTTTTGAAAAGGGCATAATGTGAACACAAAAAGAAAGAAACCTCATTTCCTTAGAAGACAAGCTCAACATTCTACTGGACACTAACAAAGCTACGTGTACATGTATTTCCTTGGTGAAACAACTTGGATTTTGAGTAACAACTCTGAATATTGTAGTAAAAAGACTGTCATGTCTTGAAGATAATGGCAATAAATGTGGACAGCCTCCTGCCCAGTGGTTACTGAGGCTGTTTCCTTTGGGGAGGAGCAGCTGAGGTATGAAGCAGACTACTCACCTACATCTACAGCCAAGGTACAGAATGCAGGAAACTACTCTTTCCACTCCTTCTGGTGCTTAATTAAGCACAGTCGCAATTCTACTTTTGCCTTTATTTGAAGTAACTTCCCATTATTCTACAGACCAGTTATCGCAGAAATTATGCTGATTTACGTGAGATGAATGATAACTGCATGTATTAAGACAGAAGTGATTTATAAGAAAATAGCATGGCTTATTTCAAGGCTATCTCAGCATCTCTGTGTAGTAATTGAGGTAAAACATTATAAGGAATCCATTACTGTTAGTTGTGTATCACATACTGAAGAAATGAATGGATTAAAATGTACATTGAAAGACAAATAGTTAAACCATAGTACTGCACTAACTGTATTACCTGCCAAACACTTGCAGCAGTATTTTCATATTTGGCTAAATTAATGAGGACTTTGGTTGCCATTGTGCTCATCTCCTTATCAACTTCAGAACGATTTGCATTATTAAGGCACTTGTAGATCACCTTCACAATGTCACTATTTGCAATGTCCACACACAGTTTTGGAGACAGTTGTGTAATTGTATCTGAAATTTGAGAAAAATTATTAAGTGAATCAACTTACAGCACTTTAATGGAGACAACAGAATGCACACTAAGGTACAGGTAAAAGAGGTAAGGTAAAGCAATCCCAGTACAGGCCTAAACAGGCCCTGAGGGTTCCAGGAGGTTGAGGCTACCAGATTTCAAGACAATCGGCACATGAAGGTGGCAAGGTTGTCAGCCCTACGCACCAGCCACCTTTACCTCCCCAGGAAATATTCGTGGTACTCATTTCTGTTAGGGGCTGAGTCAACCGCAGGCCATAGTGCGGCTGGAAGGATTATGTCAATGAAAAATTCCAGTGATACTATTGGGAATTGAACCCGTGACTTTCGGGCTTGTAGCGTGGTGCCTCAACCAACTGCGACACCACGTATCCCCACACAATGCACACTTTGGCCAAGTAAGTTACACAATGAAAATCTGAGTCATAGCCAGTGTTACAATATCTGTTCAAGCTAAGAAAGGTTTTATGCAGGGATCAGCTACTTAAATCTTAAATTGGTTGATACAGTTACACAAAGAATTTGTTGGCCATTTGCCTGATGAATTAAATATGGTAGTGAAATTCTCTCTGGGTTACAAAGAATATAAACTAAAAACAATATCCAGTAATTTGTACAGGTCCAAATGTATCATATGATTTGTTAAGTGAAATAACAATATACTATACATAAAGCTTTCTTTTGCTGCTGCTAAAGTATAATTTACCAAGTTCAGTGAAGGCCCATATGAGGCGGCCTGAGCAAACTCTCTTAACCATGAACAAAGCAGCTGTGTATCGAGTTTGTAGAGTTGTCCCAGGAAGTGCATTGTGTATGCTACTCAGGGCACGTTCCCTGACAGCAACCATCTCCCGAGTCCCAGTTTTACGTTCCCTGTATCCTCTCCACACAGCCTGCAAAGGGAATTAATAATACTAATGAATATGTATGTGTGAATTCATGAAAAGTGAAGATGCAGCAGTATATACCATGAGAAATAAAAGCAACTCATGTGCCAACTAGTCATCAGGGTTAAATGTTATGCTGAGATTTCCATTACAGTTCCACTGAAAGACCCTCGCACCAACTGGAATTCTACTTCGGTATTTTCCTAAGAACTGAATGTGAAGGGGAGGGGGGTCAGTTTATATTTGGGTAAATACAATAACTGTGTTACCATTACACTGAATCCCAAACTTATGTGAAATGGAATCCTGAAAAATAGGTCAGACCCGTAAAGGAGCCATTAAGACATAGTGCCCACGTCAGAACAACCAATGACAGCACACGGACAAACACACAGTCTCATTTCTAGCGCTAAGAAGCACACATACCACAACCCCAAACGGCAATAAAGCAAGACGTACACTAAGACCACAGGGCATAGTACAGGCACCCAATATGACAGAAGATCACCACATTCAAAAGTGGCACTACATAGAAGTATAAACAGATCTCAACGTCATAAATACGGTACTCCTAGATTTTACCTTATTCAACCAGCATAAACCTCTTATGTTTTTTACCTCTGTTAACATGATGGGATCCCTACATGTATATCATTTTATGGACTTACCTGTAAAAGAAGGCCTGAAGATGACCTGTATATAGGTCAAAACATGTAGCCTATGAAATAATACAATAAAATAGTTGTGCCTGACATACCAGTGTTCTACTTCAATAGGAATACTGAATTTCCATGAAGTAGCTATATACTTACTTACTCCATGGAGCAGAGTCCTTCTTGAGAAGCTAACTGGTTCTGCAGCTAGTCAAGAAATTCCCCGCTTTTTTGGAACCCGAAGGTTCATCACTGTACTCACAAGTGCCTGCCACCTGTCCCTATCCTGAGCCAACTCCATCCAGTCCTCAC
>Ga0209629_10004605_pt1 | contig 10244 bp, 8 predicted proteins | sample TergutCu122P5_FD_187286 | JGI IMG/M metagenome (GOLD analysis project Ga0209629, IMG submission 187286) | Cubitermes ugandensis P5 segment gut microbial communities from Kakamega Forest, Kenya - Cu122 P5 (SPAdes) (version 2) | ecosystem: Host-associated > Arthropoda: Insects > Digestive system >... | reverse complement strand
CATACCTTGGGTGATGAGCAAATGACCTTATTGGATCAGATTCTTTTTGTTGCTGATAAAATTGAACCAGGGCGCCAGGTGCAGGAAGCCGCTAAGCTATGGGATTTGGCGCACCAACAGCTTGGTTTGGCGCTGCTGCAATGTTATGACCTGTCTGTCAGCTATGCGCTTAGTATTGGTGATCCGGTACATCCGCAGATGATCGAGGCCCGGAACAGGCTGCTCCTTGACCGGTCAGTCGGGAAAATTTGATGGCCGGGCAGGAGCTTTAGCGCGGCGCGAGAATATTTATAACAGCAGTGACTCTTTAGTTAAAAATTCGACCTTTTGGTAATAAATTTTAAAAAACAGGGGGTATTCGCTTTTTGACTATTAATCCGCAAGTTATGGTACAGGTGGCTGTTGAGGCGGCGGAGGATAAAAAGGCAATCGATATTATCGTGCTGAACATTGGCGGAGTTTCTATTGTGGCAGATTATTTTGTGATCTGCAGCAGCCGTTCGCCTGTGCATGCCCGGTCTATTGCGGAAGCAATTGAAGAAAACATGCTTAAACGCGGCTTTGACCGGGCGCGTAAGGAAGGTTTGCAGGCGGGACGCTGGATACTGCTTGATTTTGGCTCGGTGGTAGCGCACATCTTCCATGAGGAGGAACGTCGTTTTTATAACCTGGAACATCTGTGGGGGGATGCCGAAGTCGTCGATTGCTCCAAATTTGAGCCGCGTCGTCCCAAAACTATGGCGGAAAAAATGACACCAAAAGAAGCGGACTACATAATATAGTAAAGAATATAGTAAAGACGGACCATATTTGATAAATTATATCGGTAAGGAGACTTTTTATGGCCAATGAGCAAATGGAAGAGGAGCAATTAATTAAGCTGTATTTTAAGCATCCTGAATTAGCTTTTAATAATTGGTATAAAAAAATGGTGTTAAACGACCTGGACACGGAAGCGGGAGAACTTACTGTTGCTATTCCGTCGCTGGAAGAGATAAAAAATAAGTTTAAGCTATGGTATGCCAAGCACATTGACCTGATCAAAAAATGTATTTGCGAAGATTTTAATTATCTGGGCAAAGAGAAGATTGCCAAAAAAGCAGTTGATCTGGCGTTATTAATGCTCCCCTTTCTCAAGAGGGAGTTTGCGTGCTATTGTGAGTTGGCGGCTATCTTTATTTTGTCCGGTTTTGAGCAGGCCTGTTTAGAAATACAAAACGAATCTTCCAATGTTGCGCTTGGCCAATAAATAATAGGATCTGCTGGAGGATGAAATGAAAGAACGTTACGATTTTAAAACCATTGAACCCAAATGGCAGGCCAGGTGGGCGGAGCAAAACCTTTATACGGCGCCCGACGGCGGCGGCAAACCCAAGTATTATTGCTTGGAAATGTTCCCCTATCCTTCAGGCAAACTGCACATGGGCCATGTGCGCAATTATTCCATCGGGGACGTGGTGGCCCGCTATAAAGCCATGCAGGGCTTTAATGTGCTGCATCCCATGGGTTGGGACGCTTTCGGCCTGCCGGCGGAAAACGCCGCCATTAAATATGGCGCCGTACATCCGGCTCAATGGACCTACGAGAATATAGCCGCCATGCGGGAGCAGCTTAAACAATTGGGTATTAGCTACGACTGGGACCGCGAAGTGGCCACTTGCCACCCGGGCTATTATCAATGGACTCAGTGGCTGTTTTTGCTGTTATATAAACGGGGCCTGGCTTATAAGAAAAAAGCGGCGGTTAACTGGTGCCCGTCCTGCGCCACGGTGCTGGCCAATGAACAGGTGAAAGACGGCGGCTGTGAACGCTGTAAGACCGCGGTGGAGAAACGGGAGCTGGAACAATGGTTTTTAAAAATCACCGCTTACGCCGACCGGCTCTTGAAAGATTTGGACAAGCTGCCCGGCTGGCCGGATAAAGTGAAGATTATGCAAGATAACTGGATTGGCCGCAGCGAAGGAGCGGAAATTACATTTACCATCGACGGGCTGGAGGAAAGTATGACTGTTTTCACCACCCGCCCGGATACCTTATTCGGCGTTACTTATATGGCGCTGGCTCCCGAACATCCGTTGGTGGAAAAGCTGATCGCCGGTAAGCCCCAGGCTGCGGCGGTCAGGGCTTTGGCCCTCAGTGTCCGCGGCCAGAGCGATTTGGCCCGTACGGCGACGGAAACCGAAAAAATAGGCCTCTTCACCGGGGCTTATGGTATCAATCCGGTAAACGGAGAGAAAGTGCCGATTATGGCGGCCAACTACGTGCTGATGGAATACGGCACCGGAGCGGTGATGGCCGTGCCCGCCCACGATCAGCGGGACTTTGAGTTTGCCCGCAAGTATGACCTGCCCATGCGGGTAGTGATTCAGCCGGCCGGGGCGGAACTTAATCCCGATACCATGACCGAGGCTTATGTCGGAGCTGGGTTGATGGTCAATTCCGGTTCTTTTAACGGTATGCCGGACTCGGAAGGGATCGCCGCGGTAATCAGGTATCTGGAAGAAAAGGGATGGGGGCGCGGTTTGGTTAATTACCGGCTGCGGGATTGGCTCATCTCCCGGCAGCGCTATTGGGGCGCGCCGATCCCGATTATTTACTGCGAACAATGCGGTATCGTACCGGTTCCGGATGCGGACTTGCCGGTCATGCTGCCTATGGACGTAGCCTTTACTCCTACCGGCCGTTCGCCCCTGGAGGACCAGGCCGGCTTCGTCAATACCGTTTGCCCCGCTTGCGGCGGCCCGGCCCGGCGGGAAACCGACACCATGGATACTTTTATGTGTTCTTCCTGGTACTATTACCGCTACACCAGCCCCCGGGACACTGAGCAGCCCTGGGATCCGGCTTCCGTGCGTTACTGGCTGCCGGTGGATCAATATATCGGCGGGGTGGAACACGCTATTTTACACCTTTTGTACAGCCGGTTTTTTACCAAGGTGCTTTGCGACGCCGGTTTGGTGGCTAACGAAGAGCCTTTCACCAACCTTTTAACCCAGGGTATGGTGCTGAAGGATGGCTCCAAAATGAGCAAGTCCAAGGGTAACGTGGTAAGCCCCGAAGATATTGTGGCTGCTTACGGCGCCGACACGGCGCGGCTGTTCATCCTGTTCGCCGCGCCGCCGGAACGGGATTTGGAATGGAGCGACCAGGGAGTGGAAGGCTGTTACCGGTTTTTAAACCGGGTCTGGCGGCTGGTGGCGCCGTTGAGTGATTCTCTGGCCGGACTGCCGCTGCCTGCCTCTGGCAAAATGCCCGGGGTCAACGGGGAAATGCGCCGGATGACCCACGTGGTGATTAAGCGGGTGACTGAGGACGTGGGCAACCGGTTTAACTTCAACACTGCCGTCAGCGCCATCATGGAATTGCTCAACGCTATGTACCAGTATAAAGAAGTGCCCGAGCTGGATCGGGATCCCGGCGTGCTGAAAGAAGCGGTGGAAACGCTGTTGGTATTGCTGGCGCCCTTCGCTCCGCACATAACAGAGGAATTGTGGTCGCTAACCGGTCACGGCGGCAGTGTGCACCGGATGCCCTGGCCCCTTTACGACCCCGAGGCGATCCAGGAAGATGAAGTGACCATTGTGGTGCAAATTAACGGCAAAGTGCGGGAGCGCCTGCTGGCGCCTGCCGGCGCCAAACCGGACGAACTGCAGGAACTGGCCCTGGGCCAGGAAGCCATAAAGTTATTGATTGCCGGCAAGCAGGTGGTTAAAGTAATCTCGGTGCCGGACAAACTGGTCAACATTGTGGTCAAATAGGAGCAGATTTAGAGGTGCATTATGAGTATCAAAGAACAATTTGATAGAATCTCAGCGAACTATGATCAGCAAAGGAGATTATTTATTCCCTGCTTTGAAGATTATTATCACTTGCCGCTGAACATGCTGGATTATGACGGACAATCTCCTCAAATATTAGATATTGGCAGTGGTACGGGCCTGTTTGCTTCAATATTGTTAGCGAAATATCCTCAGGCCCATTTTACTTTAATAGATTTATCCGATAAAATGCTTGCCGTTGCCAGGGAGCGTTTTGCTAACCTTGAGAATTTCGAGTTTATTGTGGCTGACTATACAAAACATAACTTTGTTAAAAAATTCGACCTTATTATCTCGGCTTTGTCGATCCATCATTTAGAGCATCAAAGCAAAAGAGCATTGTTTTTTAAGTGCTTCCAATGGTTAAATGCAAATGGCGTGTTTTTAAATGTTGACCAAGCTCTGAGTCCTGCTCCGGAAATTGAAGAGAAATTTTCGGCTATTTGGCGACGTTACGTGGAAAGCAGCGGTCTGCCAAATGAGGAAATTCAAAAAGGTTATGAGCGGGTTAGTTTTGACAACCCCTCGACGATGATTGAACAATTGCATTGGCTGCGGGAAGCCGGGTTTTCACAAACCGATATTATTTATAAATACTTGCATTTTTGTGTCTTCTACGCTAAAAAATAGCGCCAAAGGACAAGTAATATCACCTAATACTCAAATGAGTGAACGGCCCCGAAAGGCCGTTCACTCATTTGCTAACCGGTTATTTCTTTAAACCCTCCGGTAATTGAATATCTCCCTCTTTGGCGATCTCCGGGAAGACCGGTACTCTGGCTCCGCCTGCTTGCCATTGGAAAGCGGCGCCGATGGCCGTTTCTTTGGGATCAACGCCATACACCACCTGGTGGTCGGCAGTAAATTTTATTCTGCCGATGGCGCCGTTCATATCGGTTTTTTCCAAGGCCGTCGCCACGGCGTCAGGATCCAGAGATCCGGCGCGCTCAATGGCGTTAGCCAAGACATAAACGGCGTCATAAGAAGGTCCGGCGGCGTGACCGCTCAGTTTTTGCGTCAGTTCCTCACCATATTTCTTCTTGTAATTGTCATAGAATTCCACTGACTTGGGTACGGCTTTCACCGGTAACGCGCCGATTTCATAGACAAAGTTGATAAGCCCTTCAACTTCTCCGTTAAATGTTTTCCAGGCGTTTTCCTGAATGGCCGGGCCAATGTAACCGGCCATTAATGCAGGCACTTGCATTGTTTTGGCTTGTTTAACAAGAATACCGGCCTGCGGCATATCGAAGATAGCCACAATCACCTGGGCATTTTTGTTTTTGGCGTTACTCAGACTGGTGGAGAAATCCGAAGCGCCGGTGGGATAGGAATCAAAGCCCTCGACTTCCCAGCCATTTGCTTCAAACCATTTTTGCAGAGTGGTGCCGGTTGACTTGGCCCAGAGGACGTCCTGGGTGACGATATAGGCTTTGTTGTAACTAAATTGCTTGTTAATGTATCCCATGGTGTCGCCTAAATATTCGGCAAAGTAATTGGAGTTAATGCCCATTCTGAACATATACCTGTATTTGGGATCTGACGCTAATTTGGTTTGAAAGCCGGGCGCCATGGCAATGGTAGTGATATAGGGGATTTTATACTTAGCGATAATATCCATTGAGGCCAGCAAAACTTCGGAACGAAACGCCCCGATGACGATGGCGTCAGGTTTATTCTCGGTAATCAATTTTTCCAGGGCGGTCAGGGCGTCGTTTACCGGCACTCCGGCATCGCTTTCCCTGGTGTCGATGGAGACTATTTTTAAAGGACGTTTTTCATTGCCGACCGTAACTCCGCCGCCGGCGTTTATTTCGTCTACGGCCATTTTGGCGGCATTGAAAGCGTTGCCTCCGTCGATGCTGCTCAGGGCGGTGGGCACGCCGATAACAATCGGAGCGGCGCCACTATTGGTACTGGTTTTGCCACCGGGATTATTGGACTGGGTTTGTCCCCCTTGGCTGCCGCAGCCGGTGATTGTGGCCAGCATGATGGCGGAAAATACAAAAATCAAAAAAAATAACAACTTTTTGTTCATCATAGACTGATACCCTCCTTTTATATTTTGACAGAGCGAATAGCTCTTCTGCCCAAGCCTGTAACGGACTTACACTGCCTGTTCATCAACTGTGGCGGCATAGGCCAGTTGTGGAACGGCCTCCAAGGCCGTTCCACACATTTGCTAACCGGTTACTGTTTTTTCATGTCCGCCGGTAATTGGATATCGGCTTCCTTGGCGACCTCCGGGAACACCGGTACCCTGACGCCGGGGGCCTGCCATTGGAAAGCGGCGCCGATGGCCGTCTCTTTGGGATCAACGCCATAGATTACCTGGTGATCGGCAGTAAATTTAATTCTGCCGGTGACGCCGTTCATATCGGTTTTTTCTATGGCTGCCACTATAGCGTCAGGATCCAGGGAACCGGCGCGCTCAATGGCATCGGCCAGGACATAAGCGGAATCATAAGCTGGTCCGGCCCCGTGACCGCTCAGTTTTTGCGCTTGCTCCGCACCATATTTCTTGACGAAATTGTCATGGAATTCTACTGACTTGGGTACGGCTTTCACCGGCAACGGGCCGATTTCAAAGATGAAATCGATGAGCCCCTCGACATCTCCGTTAAATGATTTCCAGCCGGTTTCTTGAGTGGCGGGACCGATGTAACCGGCCATTAAGGCAGGCACTTGCATTGTTTTAGCCTGTTTGACAAGAGTGCCGGCTTGCGGCATATCGAAAATCGGCACAATCACTTGGGCGCCTTTGTTTTTGGCGTTACTCAGGGTGGTGGAAAAATCTGAAGCGCCGGTGGGATAAGCATCATTGCCTACGACTTCCCAGCCGTTTGCTTCAAGCCATTTTTGCAGACCGGTACCGGTTGCCTTGGCCCAGAGTAAGTCCTGGGTGACAATATAGGCTTTGTTGAAGTTAAACTCCTTGCCGATGGAACCCATTGTTTGACCCAGATAATCAACCAGGTAATTCGAATTAATACACATCCGGAACATATATTTGTATTTTGGATCTGCGGCCACTTTGGTTTGAAAGCTAGGTACCATGGCCATGGAGGTGATGTAAGGGATTTTATACTTAGCGATGATATCCATTGAGGCCAATAACACTTCGGAGCGAAACGCTCCGACCAGGATGGCGTCAGGTTTATCTTCGGTAATCATTTTTTCCAGGGCGGTCAGGGCGTCATTCACCGGTACCCCGGCGTCTGCTTCCCTGGTATCAATGGTGACTATTTTTAAAGGACGTTTTTCATTGCCCACTTTTACTCCGCCGGCGGCGTTTATTTCGTCTGCGGCCAGTTGTACTGCTCTTAATGAGTCGGCTCCTTCAATACTGTTCAGGGCGGTGGGCACGCCGATAACAATCGGAGCAGCGCCGCCATTGCCACCGGTATTGTTGGATTGGGTTTGTCCCCCTTGGCTGCCGCAGCCGGTGACTGTGGCCATCATCATGGCGAAAACCACAAAAATCCCCCAAAGCAAAAACTTTTTCTTCATGTTGAATTTACTCCTCCTTTTTATAGTTAAGATATTATTGTAGTGATTTAAATTAAACCATAGATTCTGATAATTAACAATATTAAATTTTTATTAATTTTTATGTTTTAACCTTCCAGGTTGAAGGATGATTTGTCTTCGGTAACCGTAATAAAGCAAATTAACAAAAGATTTTCAAATTTGCTCGGCGGGCAGGGAAAACTGTTTTTTGGTTGAATAATAACAAAAAAAGGAGGTTTTGCTTTATGTGGCGTAAGATATCATCTATATTTGTTGCCTTGGCCGTGCTGTTTGTTTTTGCCGCGGCAGCTCAGGCAAGCTCGGAAGTAATTGTTAACGGTAAAACTTTGACTTTTGACACGCAGCCGGTGGTGGAAAAGGGCAGAGTGCTGGTGCCGCTGCGGGCAATTTTTGAAGCGCTGGACGCTAAGGTTAACTGGGACGCGGCTACCCAAACAGTCACCGCTCAGAAAGACGACGTCAACATTAAACTGGTGGTGGGCGGTCAGGCCTACAAAAATAATCAGGCGGTCACTTTGGATGTGCCGGCTAAGTTAGTCAATGGCAGAACATTGGTTCCTTTGCGGTTTGTTTCCGAAGCCCTGGGCGCCAAAGTGAGTTGGGATAAGGGAGTCGTGACGATCACCGCGGCAGCAGCCCCGGAAACATCTAATAGCGGTAACGCAACCGGTGCGAACGGTCAAACCGCTTATCAGTTGTATAGCAAAGCCAGTCAAGCTATAAAAGATGCTCAATCTTTTGCATCTGATATAAATCAAACTGCGGTTATTGATAAAGATGGACAAAAAGTGACGGCTGATGTTACAGGTGTAGATAAAATTATTTTAAACCAAAACGGCATCCAAATATTTTTAACCAGAAATACGCAAATTATGGGAAAAAACATAGCTGCAAAAGAGTATTACAAAGACGGCTATCTTTATGTGGATGCACAAGATAAAAAAATGAAGCTGGCTATATCTAATGAAGATGTTATCAAGCAATCTGACCAGGTTATGTTGAATTTGCCCGAAAATATGATCAAGGACCAGAGTGTTAACGGTAATACTATTTCCCTTACTATAGATAAGGCTGCCGTAAAGGATTCGAGTGGCCAAATCATTGATCAAATTGTGACCTCGTTGGGCAAAAGTGCAAAGGTCGATATCAATTTTACTGATATCAGCATTACCGCTACTTTGGACAATAATCAATTAAGCACTGTGAATACAAAATACTCTGCAGAAATAACCGCAAATGGGAAAACGATCACGGTCAATATCGATACGACAATGAAGATTACCCAAGTTGGTAATGTAACTATCGAATTCCCGGCCGATCTTGATTCGTATACTAATGCAAGTGCACTAAGCGGACAAGGATCTGCCGGTGGAAGTGACTCTGCATTAGGTGGAAGTGGCTCAAATAGTGGAAGTGGATCAGCAGCAAAAAAATAGCTGTTAAAATTACCGTTCCAGTAAATGACTAACTGAATAAACACAGCCAAAAGCCCGGTATACAATAAAATACCGGGCTTTTTTATGACGTGAGCAAACTTTGAATCCTAAAATTCTAATCCTAAAAGAAAAACTGGACAATGTATTGCAGCCCCAGGAATAAAATCAAGACGGCCATAATCACTTTGATAACTTTTTCTTTTAAATATTTTTGGGCGTAGGCGCCGCAATAAGTGCCCAGCAACCCGCCAACGCCGAAGAGCGCCCCCAGCGCCCAGTCCGGCGCGACATTGGCCCCTCCTCCTACCGCAGTGAAAGCAAAAAAGGTATAAAAAATCACCCCGGCGATAGAAGTCAGGAAAGTGCCGGCCAGAGCGGCGCCGGCTACGGTATAAACAGGCAGCCCCAAAATGGAAACGCAAAAGGGGGAAATGATCGCGCCGCCGCCAATGCCGTAAATGCCGCCGATTAAGCCCACGATCAACGCCAGTATAAAGATCGTCACGGTGCTGAAGGAATAGGTTTCGCCCCAGAATTCATATTCAATTTGACGAAAAGAAAAACTTTTGGTTTTGACCACTGCTTCCGCCGGTAAACCGGCGGCTATTTTTTGGTTACTTGCCTCTTTGAGTTCCGCTACCCGCTGCCGGAATTTTTGCTCCAACGCCTTGCTTTGTTCCTTTTGTTTCTTAGAGCCGGCGGTCAGTTCTGTGACCAGCTTAATCCCCATATATAACAGCACGCAGCCCATAAAAACCTTAAAGTAACGGGGATCAAACAGATAATAGATCCTGATCCAGGAGCCCAGGAAGACTCCCGGCAGGGTACCGGCCACGATCACCCAGGTCAGCGGCCAAGCCATCCGTTTTTCTTTGATGAAGCGATATAACCCTCCCGGAATAGCCACAATATTATATATAAAGTTGGTCGGACTAACCGAAGGGCTGGTATAGCGCAATACGCTTACCTGAAAGGGAAGCAGCAGGAAAGCGCCGGATACCCCGGCGGAAGCGGTAAGGGAGGAGATGATAAAAGCTACCAGGGGCGGGATCAGAGGATTGACATGTACGCCGGAGACAGGGAAAAACATACTCTTGACCTCCTTTGTTACTGTTCAAGTGATTAATTGCATTTATTTTGCTTTTAATATAATAATAGTACGCTTTGACATGCGCAATACTTATTTGCAATAAAATAAGCAGGAACCTTGTTTGACGGTGCAGAATTTGTATTAAATGCTACTTTTAAAAACCTATTTTGCCAAGGGGAAAGCTTATGAGCAGAATAACGCCGTTTGTGAATACTTTATGCGTCCTGGGGTTTGCCGCGGTTTGCATTTTTTTCTGGAATGGGGTTTGTGGACAGGCAGCGGCAGCCGCTTCGGAAACGCCGATGCGGGGGGTTTGGGTAGCCACGGTACTGAATCTGGATTATCCCGCGCAAGCCACTACACCACCGG
>Ga0209629_10004604_pt1 | contig 10245 bp, 8 predicted proteins | sample TergutCu122P5_FD_187286 | JGI IMG/M metagenome (GOLD analysis project Ga0209629, IMG submission 187286) | Cubitermes ugandensis P5 segment gut microbial communities from Kakamega Forest, Kenya - Cu122 P5 (SPAdes) (version 2) | ecosystem: Host-associated > Arthropoda: Insects > Digestive system >... | reverse complement strand
GGGGGGGGGGGGAGATCCATACGTGACGAATGTGATACTCTTGAACTCAGGTCAGTGACAGTTGTACAGGAGAACATATTCCGAATTCCGACACTCCGCTCTTGCTTTTGCTTGGTGATGTATCTTGCTATCCATAAATAATAATTCTTCACGAACAGAAAACGCATTTCTGGTGGGTTTGTGATTGAGTATAAAAGGTATTTTGTTTGCAAGTTTTGGAAGACGTGCACCCCAAAACTGGCATGTATTGTCGGAACGTGTTCTGGCTCGTCCTGAATGTAGTGAGTTTATAGACGACTTTGCAGCAGCGTCTGTTGGTGTTTTGACTCTGTAATTGGTGCAATTTGTGGTCTCCTGGTCACTGAGAGTGGCATTTCGCCTGTAATTGCGAAACTGACTTTGACTGACGATACGTCTTATTTCCCCCTCCAAATTCAGTACATTAGCTGAATTGTTACAAGCACCACATTGGTGAGTATCTGAGACACTGTAAGTTCAGTAGACCAGGGTTGCCAACTACTGATGATGGAAGTATATTACGAGTAAATGGAGGCGTGCAATTGATGGTGTGTACTATACACGTTTCCGAAGAAGCAGCAAATGCCGCCCACAATAGGATAAGATATTTTGAGTTTATTGATGGCTCTAGGTTTGAAGTTTCCGGCGTTTTGGGATGTTACGCTGTGTGCAAGGTTAACAGACGCCGACGTTTCGGTATGTCGGCGTCTGTTAACCCTGCACACAGCGTGACATCCCCGAATACCTGAAATTAGCTGAAGGTTTGTTTTTAATACGCTGTAGGTATTCATTAGTGAAGAACTGCGATTGGTTCTTTCCTGTCCGCGTATTTTACCGGGGTGCTGATAAGTCCTTAGTCCGACCTACTTCCTGATGTGTTTTGTTTGATGGTGAGACTATTTCATTTGATGCCTCTTCTTCTTCCTATAGCGCTACGACCCTTTCAGTTTGGCATTGGCTTCGTTCGATGCTATTCCTCCAATTATGCTAGTAAATGGGATATAAGAACATCAAAATCTTTTGAGAACACCGGAGATCGTGTAGTTGACTCAGTTAAGTTTTATTAAGCACTGCTGTTGGGTGCAGTATGGTATGATGGCAAAAAAAAAAACTAGTCGTTAGCACTTCGCGTGAACACTGCACTGTACTACCGTGTATATTATTTGTGTGTATTACCCCGATGCTACTGTAAAGTACTTCTTGTACTCGTATAGCAGACCTACATGTTGTATTTTCAGCCTTATCGAATGTGGTGGCAGCAGTCTTTGGATTTGGTTTTATTGTAGTAGTTGTAAGAGCTTTTGAGTGAAGTGGATGTTTAGTCGAAGAATATGACGTAACTGCACACAAGGAAGGGTTCTTGAACAATGTTTGTTGCTAGAAGAATGTTAATGGTGCCCATGAAAAGATTCGTTTTTTACCAGCTTGTGTATAAATGACGTCGTGCGCTTTTGAAACAGTTATTGTAGTTCAGATAAGCTCGGAATGTCAGGCAGCTGGCTGGTTTTGTTGTAGTGGATTTAACCAGCTGTAGAATACAAACAAACATCTAGGCCTAAATATACAGAGAGTAGTCACAATGTGAAGGGACCTAATTTCCCGTATATCTTTAAAAGTTCCGCCTAGTTTAAGTATGTAACGAATTAAAATTACTTTCGCCCAGAAGTTAACTGTACCTCATTGCAGAGAATACTTAGTGTTAGTGCGCAGTATTTCGGTTTCGAGTCTCCTGTATGAAGACATGAAGATAAAATATGAAAAGATGCAGCTGTATTTTGTGTGTTTGTGATACCTAGTCGTTCATCGTAAAGGAAGAACGTGGATTGATACATGTAAAGAAGGACGTATTACGATACTTCGGAAATCTGCCTTATGAGGAACATCATTTGTACTGTTTGCCAAACATTTTAGGGCATCGGTTCCCAAACTTTCTCCTTTCACGGCGCCTTTATTGTCTCAGCAATTTTTTACGGCGCCCCAAGGCCAAAAATACTTAAAACCTTCTGTTTATTAAGTAGTTAGGTCCAAACAACTCAGTAACGATTCGTCTTAACAACTTAGTAGCCGTTTGAAAGAATAGGGCACATAAATTGAAAGAAAAAACAATTTTTTGAAACCCTGCAGCACCCCGGGGCGCCGCGGCGTACATTGGAAGTAGCCGTTTTAGGGTGATCAGGTCAAGGGGATTGAGTTGACCTGACATGTAATGTGTAATGGGAAATGAAGATGCAGACAAAATTTTTGGTTGGAAAGTGTGAAGGGAAGAAGTCACTTGGGAGACGTAGGAATGGGCGGGGTTAATACGGAAGTGGATCTGAACCAAATAGGATTGAGAGAATGGACTGGATTCTTCTGGCTCAAGATGGGTTCCAGTGTGAGGACTGTGAATATGACAGTCGGCCTCTGGGTTCCATAAAGGGCAGTGATATTTTTGGCTAGCTCAATGACTGTCAGTATCTGAAGAAGGAGTCTGCTGCTTGGAATGAGTATTTGCTTCCTGAGACTCCAGTACTCAGATTCTAACGTGTATAATTTTCCCTAAGGCCGATCCCAGTGGCCGCACGGTCTACGGCATGGGTCTGCGGCCGCTCGCCTGCTGAGATTGTAGGTTCGAGTTCTGTCAAGGGGATGGATGTTTGTCTGTTGTGAATGTTGTGTGTAGTCAGGTAGAGGTCTCTGCGACGAGCTGATAACTCGTCCAGAGGAGTTCTACGGACTGTAGTGCGTCATTGTGTGTGATATGGAAACCCCGAGACGGAGGAGGCCATGGCCCACGTTGGGCCGCAGCGCCACAAGAAAAAAAAAATTTCTTAATTGTACTGCACTACGTGTTTTGCCCCGCTGTTAGCGTTGATTTCAGCACGTAACAATACTAAGCGAAAGTGCAAACTACTTGCTTAAGGCTTTTGTAAAGATTTCCTCCATTTGTTGTTAATCGTACTGCGCGACATACAATATGCGTAGCTGCTTACCTCGGAATGTGCGCCTCAAGAATCAAGCATTTTATGTCCCATATCAGCTGATAATCCAGTTCCGCAGTTTTTAGAGTAGTTCAAGAACTGATTCAGAAACTTCATCAGGATAGTAGTGATATACGAATATTTTGAAAACAAGAGCCGTATACGTCGCTGTCGACGGAATTGTTGTAATGGTTTAAGTTTCCGTTTTGGTAAAACGTAAAATTGTCCCTGTCCACGCCATAAAGGCACATAGGGTGGGTAGAGGTATAGCTCCACTTATTCGTAATCTCAGCACTAAATGGGGTGAGTGTTCAGCTTCACGCACTTGGTGCTCTACCCCCGGGGAAAGAATTACCGGTACCCGTTCAGTAGGAGGCTGGGTGGAGTCAAGAGCCGGTCTGGACGTTTGGCAGAAAGAGAAATCTCATGCCGGGAATCGAACCCGTAGTGTTCCAACCCGTAGATCAGTACAGTGACTACGCTGCCCTGCTGATTAGCGTAACGTAATCACAGTATTATGGTGTGCCTGCTTTCCTTTAAATTGGTGCTTCGAGTACTTTGTAGTGTCCGCGTATCCTAGCAGCAGCTCTACAGTCGAGCTTCTTAGAAATGCGCTTGCGCGCAGAGTATCAATGCAAACATTCATGCGCCCAGGAACGCCTGTCTTCATGTAAATTGGTGGTTAAAATTCCTATCTGAATTAAAACTGAATTTCCTCCTTTGTTGTTGTTGTAAAGTTTCTTTTAACCGATTCCTTGAATATACGGGCAGCGTTTCTCGAATTATGTGGGTTCAGCCTGATACAGCGATGTTAATAGGTGCTCCGCAGGGATGCTAACGCGCCTTGTAAGCAGTCTATAACAGCCGACAAGGGGTGTAGCTACTGGGCTTGGCTGACATTCCCTCACTTGAAAATATAACGTGTCTCAATATTTTGTACAGGACGACGCAAGTCTGATTATTTGCAATGATTTTTGGAGGATTATACGTGCCCATCGTATTACGAGTTGCCATAATATTCACACGCTACTCTGTGGCATCTTTCCTGCGTTATTTGTTTATTCTTAGAGCAAAGCTACAATTATTTTCGCCGGTCGGACTGCTCCCATGTGGTTGTCCTGTGGTGTATGGTATCCTTGAAGCTCAGTTTTATTTTATCCTCGTCTCGTAATTCACAGATAACACAGTTGATTCTCAGCTGTTGCTTCGGCCTTAGAGCATACCTCACATACAAATTGGCAACTCGGTAATCATGGGAGTCGGGTTGTGACTTATCCTGTCACACCACGGATGTTATGGTAGAGAGATGATAAATAGGATGTGATGTTTGGAGTTGGCTCTTCTGGCACGGCAGTGGACCTCTGAGTTCTGTTAATTGCGAAGAATGTTTTGGCTAATTTTAGTAGAGGACATCCCGTTGTGTTGAGTATAATATTAAAATGAAACAAAATATATACTTCGTCAAACACAACTATCTTATATTTTATTAATTGAAATTAATACAATATCAGATAGTTGTGTTTGACGAAGTATATATTTTATTTCATTTTAACTTCTTGGCTAGGTGGAGGCTGTTGCTTTTTCGATATGGACTCTGTTCCTTGCATATGCATTTTTGAAACGTGGTAGGTCGGGACGGTTGTCTCCCACAACCGCACCTGTTCTACCTTATAAGCACAGTACCGCCTTAGCTTTATGCAGAATAAACTCTGATAATTTAAAATACTAATGGAAATAACAACGAACAATACGCCCACATCATGCTCACTTCCACGGAGTAGCCTAATGATTCTGCATAATCGTAAGTTTAGTTCCTGCAGCCCTGTCAGGAACCCATTTATAACTGAACATGCATTGCTCTGCGTGTATAATGTGATGTCCAAGTTGTCATTATCGTCATCATTATTATTGCACAATCAGTACCCAAACATTTCTTCGTCGATTGCCATAGTGCAGCCACGGGAGCGGGAAATTGCTTAATTTAATCGCGTCAAGCATCTGGGGGTTACATGGGAGGGTGAGAGAGGGGGTGGGGAGAGAGAGAGAAAGTGGTTATACAGACGAAATTCTTATTGATCCATCGTCATCACAACCAGTGCGGCGCACACATAGTGGTTAGTGATAACGAGTAGAGTCAACCGTAAAGTACCTTCTGTTCCTTCTAATTGTCTTCTTTGGTATCTGTAGCCTGTTGTTTTATCTTCTTTGCCAGTCATGAAGATAGCCACCATACCGGAGTTGTAGATGCTTGGGGTTCAGCACATACAGATATTGCGTCCACAACCTTTGTCCTAAGTACATACCTTCAACGCCAATGGATTGCGTTAGTTAGAGTAGTTACAATTTGCGTTTTTTTTTCTCGCGCAGTTGGTTTGGTGAGTCCGTCTGACCCTTCACACCTTTCATCTCTGGAGCATTCTGGTTCACATTAAGAGCAGTCTGGTGAATTACCTTTGTATCCGATGAACCTATAATGCACATGAAGCTGAGGTCTAACCTTATCCAATCGGGAACCTAGTTAAGGATTATTTTAATCCTTGTCAGTAAGATTCACCCGTACGTCTGATTTGAAGCATTTTATAATATGGTGTATATTTAGCAAGTTGCACCTACTGTACAAGAACAATTAGCTTTGTCCCTGTGCATTGTAATAATTTTGTTGATTAGGTGTATCAACTGATTAATTTATGATTTTGCCAGTAGTAGATTTCTTTAAAACGGTTGGAATTCAAGATCATCGATGGGCGTGATTACCGAGAAATGAATTTAAGTATACATATACAGCGTGTCTCGGTATGGGTTTCAGATTGTTGCGGGTCAGTAAACAAGGCTAAGAAGGGATTTACTGGTTCTGTGCAAGATGGAAGGTTATTCGGTAGCTCATCACATGTGAAGTAGCTCAAAATGAGCGCCACTTGTGGCACTGCGTACATCAGGGCGGTGTCGAGTTCCATCCACATTTTCCATAGTGTGTCAGCAATAATCTCATAAATTTTCTGTTTGCGCATTCCGTAAGTTCTCCTCTAGTAGTGATTTTCGCTTGTACAATTTGGACTTGAAACACCCCACACAAAATTCCCAAGTGGGTAAGATCGGGCGATCGAGGGATCGCGGCAGTGCATCATCCTTGTCGAGCCACTTATTGGGAAATGTTTCGTTTACAAACTGTGACTAAAACGAGGTGGAGCACCATCCTGTTGGAAAAGAATGGTCCAGCGTCGTATCCACTGTGGCATTACGAATTCTTGAAGCATGTCCGGGCAGTGATGCATCGAGTGTTATCTAAATAGGGAAAAAGTCTATCCTTCCTACGAACCTGTGACGAAAGGGCCATTTGTTTGTTAGTTAGTTAGTAGTTAAAACGTGTTGAGTTCCGAGAGGAAACTTTGTGCTTAACAATGTATGATTTATGGCCGTACGAAATCACGTAGCCAATTTTGAGGCTCACAAACTGTATGTGTGGGAAGTCTTGTTGTCCCGTTTGGAATCTACGCACTGTCACCCGCCGGCATGATAGATTTTTACAATTTGGCCATTCTGTCACTGTCCCACTGTCTCTGCCTGTATACAGTGCTAGAAGTGGGCAAGTTTGTGTCGATATACCTTACCGGCGCTTCTTTTTTGTCCCGGAATTCTTTACCGGCGCTTTCTCTGTCGAAATTTTCTTACCGATGTACCACTTCTAAGATACTGGATGTAATTCGGTTACGTTTGCAAACTAAAGCGTAGGTGAGAGCTAGCAGAAAGTTCAGCACATGCGTAGAGGCGATAGCAAGTGTAGTCGGGTATCAGAATTGTGCGTCTTGTACTGTATTACGTCGAAGCGTTACGCGACTTCGAATCACAAATATGCAACATGTGCTCTCCATGTGTGTAAATAGACTCTAGGCAGTCTGTGAATAATTCTGAATAATTTGTAATGCATGTGGTGTTAATTATTTGATTCCTGAGGCGGAGTTGCAAGGAAAGAGTGCATTAGACGGACGTATTGTCATGAAACACAAATTTAGTACTAGGTACTGGATGTGAAAGTCTTAACAGTTTCGTGGAGAGTTTAGTTGTAAATGTTTCAGACGCTAATGTCGTTTCTGGTGTTATTTAAGAAATTGTTAAGGTCTGTTTACGCTACCGATAATGTGGGCCGATAATACAAGTTCGCGATTCCAGTTCGTCCACAAGACTGATAGGCCTATAACGGCCGATACGCGGTTTAGCTTGTCGGCAGAACTTATTTGTCGTGTATGTAGGTGTACGTAAAATAGATGACGATCGGAGGAATATCGTCGATACGTCGGCCGATAGTGTTGGTTTTGAAAATTGGGTATATCGACGGACCGAATATCCACGTTATATTTTGTTGGCACTACAGATATTTATATTAAAGAAGATCAGTGGATTAGACGGACGTGGACTGAAGAAGCCCTGCTTTCCTGTGACGTTGCACGTATTTTACATTAGAAACAGTGACAGACCAACGAGAAGAAAATGTAGAAGACGAATTAATTTTATAGCATTTTCTTTACTCCGCTGCATCGAATTATATGTCCACCGCAGTGCTGCACGAAAGACAAAACATTACTGAACTAGCTTTTTTTGGTCGCGATCCTGGATTTAACAGTTTTTGTCCTAGTAAGATAATGTATATTAGATTCGTTCGCTGTTAAATTGCGGAGTACGGTGTCTAACCGAGGGAAGATTTGAAGATGGAAGTTCGTAAATTATCCTTAAGAGTTTTCAGTGTATTACACGACATTGTGACGTCATTATACATACAGAAAATGTTTGTCTGTGTAGAAAATATTTAGATTATGCGTTAGGGGTAGGGGGAAAATGAAACAGAGGACTGACCGGGAAGGTACGTATATGTGCAAGAAAGAGAAACGGATATACCTAGACCTATCGTAGCTTAACGTACACCGTGATGCCCTTCGTTAACAGTATATCAGGAACAGCTGTACAACCAAAAATGGCAGCAGAGGTATGTTTGTTATCAGTGCAGCTTCAAACACAAGGGATTATTCATAGTATAGGTCTTACGTTTGTAAACGAAGTGCGAGGTTCCGATTCGTAGCACGAAGAGGGTTAATTGATACCAGTGTTAGAAATAATGCTTGAAGTTGTTTGTAGCAGACTGCTCCTCTTGCGGCTGAACCCTATAAATACAGGTTACCCAAATTAGCAGTACAGTGCAGCATTCTCAGATGTGTATCTTCTGATACGTGAAACGTCATACGTACAGAGACATTAGCTGGTATGTTCTTACGTAGATATAAATTAAATGTGTTAAAACTGACCCAAAACATTTTGTCGTAAAATTTTGATACAGTAACCTTTATCGAAGGGTGTATAGCGAAGCTTCGTGAAATTTCTATAAGAGGTATCGAGTACGAGATTTGGTGGTTTTACGGGGTGAAGGTATAGTTTATGGTCTTCTGGATTGTGAAAGCGCGTAGAGGGCCTGTAAGATTACGCGGTGTTGCAACCCAGAAGATTACAATTTAAAGCCAAAAGCTATTACTTTGGACCCAGAAAAATACAAATTTGGGGGGAGAGGGGAATTCAGTTTAGTTTTTGCCTTCGAAAGATTACTCCAATTTCACCCACCACAATCAATAATTACGTACTTTGATTTCCTCACTGAGGCGATTATGAAGGAAACTTGTATCGTGGGATTAATTCAGCGAGGTTTTGGAGGATGTGCGTCATTCTTCAGTATAACACGTCCCTCCGAAACATCTGTAAATTTCCACCAGACTCCGTGGCATTGCTTCCCAGAAGAGAGTATTGTTCAAGTAATTAGCTGTTTATTTATCCATGCATTAATTTACGTAGCCAATTGACCGTGGTCCATCGACCCATATCTGTAGCTTTAATACAAAAATTTGTTGATTCCAAGGTTACCTAATATTTTTGGGCTACTGAGATTTATACCGTCGAGTGAAATTGGAAATGATTCTTGAATTTGAAATGGGCATGAATTTGAAAAGAAAGGGTCGTAGTGTCGTGGCATTTGCCTGGAGAGACTGTGAATTTCGAAGAAAATGCATTCAGAATAGAAGCTTGAAGCCTTACTGTTACATTAACTTGAGGCATTACGCTACAAGCCGGTAGGTCGCGGTTTCGTTTCCGGTTGGGGTAACAGGACTTTTCATTGACTTAATCCTTCCGGCCGCACTGTGGCCCTGGGGTGGACTCATCCTCTAACAGAAATGAGTACCGAGTTTATCTCCTGCGAGGGTAAAGACTGCCGCTGCGTAGGGCTGACAACCTTCCCACCTTCGTGTGGCGATTGTGTAGAAATTCTGGGCGTCTTGACCTCCTGGGGACCTAATGATCTCTCCGGGCCTCTATAGTGATTGCTTTACATTTTACTGTTACATTAATTTACCCTGTGCAAGTCCGAAGAAATGATGTGTAATTCGGGTTACTTGGGAATCGCTGTCTTGTGCTAATTGCCTGCAGTGTAGAGCACTGGGAAGGTGGACATCTACATCAACCCTTCTGTGGCGACGCTTTTCTGTAATCGTGAACTCGGTGTATGTAGTTCTGTCACTAATTAGACGCGACTGAATCAAATCGCGCCTTTCCGGTCCTTCCTTCGAGTCGTGAGCCGGACAAAGATGAATTGATCTTTCTGTCTGTTGATGCATAGCCTCCGGGACTAAAGTCTTACCCTAATTTGTGTACCTGCCAATAAATTGGCTTTCACGTTACACTTGTTTTGTACAAAAGTTACAAGGTAGGTCTAAGTGTTCATGTAATTAATCACGGCATTATAAAGGCGTGCGGGGAAGTTGTATAGATGTTCGGTATGTGCTGAACCTGGGCACGAAACAGAGGTGAGAGGTACATACATGTGCCACTTACTCCAGACGAAAGCACGCACGGTGCTTATTGGACAGTAGGCCGTGCTTCGTAAAGTCCGTGTGAACGCGATGGCGAAGGTACGAATTCCCAACCTTGCCTGGAATGTAATCTCTTAATTTATTTAACCGTCTGATGAGTGAATAAAATTTAGATATGTATATTGGTGTAGTGGTTAAGGCTTCATTTTATTTGGAACGTGGCACAAAACGGATCAAAGCCGCGTTCTCGTCTTTTCCTTTGTGCTGTACTGAACTTGTGCTGCTGACACAGTTTTGCGTTATGTGTACTGGCACATATCTATAAGGTTTGTCTATATTTGGTGAACATGTTGTCTTCAAGTCTTCAGGCATTTTGTGTGTGTGTGTGTGTGTATACATACACACACACACACACACACACA
>Ga0209629_10004603_pt1 | contig 10246 bp, 9 predicted proteins | sample TergutCu122P5_FD_187286 | JGI IMG/M metagenome (GOLD analysis project Ga0209629, IMG submission 187286) | Cubitermes ugandensis P5 segment gut microbial communities from Kakamega Forest, Kenya - Cu122 P5 (SPAdes) (version 2) | ecosystem: Host-associated > Arthropoda: Insects > Digestive system >... | reverse complement strand
GTGGTCGCGGCTGGCCAGTTCCGGCACCACGCCGCCGTAATCGGCATGCATCGCCGCCTGCGTGTGCAGCGCGTGCGCCAGCAGCGTGGGCACGCCGCCACCTGGCGCGCCGATATCACCCGTGCCGGCACGCACGAGTGCCACACCCGTTTCATCACAGGACGATTCGATGCCCAGTACCAGCATGGGCCGTGATTATCCGCAGCCGCAGTTGTTCATGGCGCTCACGCGCCACCCGCGACGCATGAAACAGTTTTGCGTTGAGCGTCCGGCGTTTGGCGTGAAGTCCTCTTTCGGCGCGGAGCGCCTCGCCGCTATCGGACTGACGCTCAACGCGAAACGCCGGGCGCTCAACTTTTATGCTAGAATACGAAGTTCAAGCGCGCGATGGAGCAGTCTGGTAGCTCGTTGGGCTCATAACCCAAAGGTCGGAGGTTCAAATCCTTCTCGCGCAACCAAATACCCATCAGCGGACCAGAGTTCGCCGCACGCGCGGCCCGCTCCCCAAAGGCTCAGCCGCCCCGCTGCCGCAGCGCCTCATACAGGCACACGCCGCTGGCCACCGAAACATTGAGGCTTTCCACCGCGCCGCGCATCGGAATGCGCACCAGTTCGTCACAGGTCTTGCGGGTAAGCTGGCGCAGCCCCTGCCCTTCGGCGCCCAGCACCAGGGCGGCGGGACCGCGCAAATCGGCGTCGTAGATCGAGCGCTGCGCCTCGTCAGCCGTGCCTATGACTTGAATCCCGCGCGCCTTCAAATCGGCCAGGCACCGCGCCAGGTTGGTGACCATGAAATACGGCACGGTTTCAGCCGCGCCGCTGGCAACCTTGGCGACGGTGGCGTTGATGCTGGCGGCGTGGTCGCGCGGCGCGATGATCGCGTGTGCGCCCGCGCCGTCGGCCACGCGCAGACACGCGCCAAGGTTGTGCGGGTCGGTTACGCCGTCGAGCACAAGCAACAGCGGCACGGCGTGCGCGTCTTGCAGATCTTCGAGCAGCTCGGTCAGCGTGGGCAACGCGGGTAGCGGCGCAACGCGCGCGACGATGCCCTGGTGCCCCGGCCCGCCCGCCAATTGGGTCAGGCGCGCGGCGCCGCTGTCTTGCACCGGCACGCCGGCTGCTTGCGCGCGGGCCAGAAACTGCCGCATCCGGCCATCGCGCCGCGCCGGATCGGCCAACAATTCGACAATTGAAGCGGGCGCGACCTTGAGCCGCACACCCACGGCATGAAAACCAAACAGAATCCGGCGCTGCGACATGCTCCCGATTATCGGGGCGCGCGCTGGGTAGCGTTAGCGTGCGCCGGGTTAGCATCGGCAACATATGGATTTCTGGCGCTCCATCATCCCTTTCCTGGATACCGCCTTGGCGGCGTTGGGACTGCTGACCTACGTCATCATCACGCGTGCGCGGCAGCAGCGCCGCCGCCCGTCGGCGGCGTTGGCGTGGGTGCTGGTCATCGTGGTGTTGCCTTATCTTGGGCTGCCCGCGTTTTTGATTTTCGGCTCGCGCAAGGTGGTACGCCCCGGCGCGCCGGTTCATCCCGCGCCGCCCAGCCGTTGGGACGACCCGGCGCATGCGCCCGCCTGGGCCACGCGCCTGCTGGCCGCGCTGAACGTGGCCGGGCCGGTGCCGGCGCAGGCCGTGGCGTTCCAGGCCGATGGTGCTCAATCGCTGGAAGCGCTGTGCGCGCTGATTGATTCCGCCCGGCACACCCTGGACATCTGCACTTACATCCTCGGCCGTGGCGCCGTGGGCCGCGCCATCGCGCAAAAGCTGGCCGAGCGCGCCCGCGCCGGCGTGCGGGTGCGGCTGCTGATCGACGCCATCGGCAGCCTGCGCACGCTGCGCGCGCACAACGACCTGCTGCTGCCCGCCGGCGTGCGGCGGCGCGTGTTCATGCCGCTGCTGCTCAACCCCCGGCGCGGCCACACCAATTTGCGCAATCACCGCAAGCTCGCCATTGCCGACGGCGCGCGGGTGTGGAGCGGCGGACGCAATCTGTCCGCGGAATACTTCACCGGCAAGCCCGGCGAGCCGCCCTGGCTGGACCTGAGCTTTACCGCCCAGGGACTGCTGGCGTTGCAGGCACAGGCCATTTTCGAAGGCGACTGGCGCATCGCTCCCGGACTGCGCCGCGCCCCGCGCACAGGTTATGCGCAATGGGTCGAACGCCTGTTGGCGCAGCGCAAGGCGCTGCCCGATGAGACCGCCGGCGCGCCCGCCCAGCCCTTGGCGCAATGGGTACCCAACGGCCCGGACTTCCATGCCGACAATTTGCACGCGTTATTGGTGTCGGCCATCGTCCACGCCGAACGGCGGGTGCTGATGGCCACCCCCTACTTCGTGCCCGACGAGACCCTGCTGAGCACCCTACTCCTCGCGGCGCGGCGCGGCGTGCGCGTATTGCTATTGATTCCGAAGCGCTCGAATCACATCCTGGCTGATTTTGCGCGTGGCCGGGCGCTTCGCGAGCTGGTCGCCGCAGGCGGCCAGGTGCGTTTGCTGCCGAGCAGCATGCTGCACACCAAGGCGGTGGTGGTCGACGATGCGCTGGCGCTGTGCGGGTCGGCCAACCTCGATGGGCGCAGCCTGTTCATCAACTTCGAGGCCATGACCGCGTTCTACGGCCCGGAACAAATCGGCTGGCTGGCCGGTTGGATCACCAGCACCGCTCATGGCCTGCCGGACGAGCGCACCGACCGGCCCGCGTGGTGGCGCGACCTGCTCGAAGGCGTGGTCGGCGCCATGGCGTTTCAGCTTTGAACCTCTGATCAACCGCCGTTTTCGGGATCGTGCGCACTGTCATCGGCGATCCGCCCCGCTTCGACCGTGATGCGCCGCCGGCAGCGCGCGGCGATGGCGCGGTCGTGCGTAACCAGCAGCAAGGTGGTGCCCTGCTCGCGGTTGAGGTCAAACATCAATCCCATCACCTGCTCGCCGGTAGCCCAATCCAGGCTGCCGGTCGGCTCGTCGGCCAGCAGCAGCGCGGGCCGCACCACGAATGCGCGGGCCAGCGCCACGCGCTGTTGCTCGCCGCCCGACAACACCTTGGGGTAATGCCCCAGCCGCTCGCCCAGCCCCACGCGCGCCAGCATCTCGCGGGCCTGCGCGCGCGCGTCGCGCTGGCCCAGCAACTCCAGCGGCAGCATCACGTTTTCCAGCGCGGTCAGGTTGCCCATCAACTGAAAGCTCTGGAACACAAAGCCGATTTGCCGGGCGCGGAGGGCCGCGCGCGCGTCCTCGCCGGCGGCGAACAGATCCTGGCCGGCCAGCCGCACCGTGCCGCGCGTAGGCGTGTCCAGTCCGGCGATGATCGACAGCAGCGTGCTCTTGCCGGAGCCGGACGCGCCCGCGATCGCCACCGTTTCGCGCGCGGCGACCTGGAAATGCACATCGCGCAAAATATCCAGCGTGCCGCTGGAATCGGTAACCGATTTGAAAACGTGTTCGACCGACACGATGGGCGCTGAATCAGGCGGCATGAGGAGTTAACTGTTGACGCATTTGACGAAGTTGACGGGCTGGGCGCGCCGGCGCGACTTTATCCGCATCGCGGCGGGCATGTTACTGGCCGCGCCGCTGGTGGTGCGCGCCGGCGACGCGCCGGACAAAACGCTGCTGGTGGTCGGTGATTCGCTCAGCGCCGAATTCGGCCTGGCGCGCGGCGCCGGCTGGGTCGCGCTGCTGCAACAGCGCCTGACCGAACGGCGCATTCCCGTCACCGTGGTCAACGCCAGTATTTCGGGCGACACCACGGCCGGCGGACGCGCACGGCTGCCCGCGCTGCTGAAGACGCACCGCCCGGCCATCGTGGTAATCGAGCTGGGCGGCAACGACGCGCTGCGCGGCCTGGCGCTGACCGCCACCACCGACAACCTCACCGCCATGACCCAAGCCGCGCAGGCCGCAGGTGCGCGGGTGGTGCTGGCCGGCATGCAAATGCCGCCCAATTACGGAGCGGATTACGGGCGGCGGTTCGCCGGGCTGTTCGCGCAGGTGGCGCAAGCGCAGCGCGCGGCGCTGATCCCGTTTCTGCTGGCGGGCGTGGCCGACCGGCCCGACGCGCTGACGCTGTTCCAAAGCGACGGCATCCACCCGCTGGCCGCCGCGCACCCCACGATTTTGAAAAACGTCTGGGCCGCGCTCGAACCGCTGTTACCCAAGCCGAAGTCGTGACTGTTACCCAACTCCGCGCCGCCGACGCGCTGGCGCGTCTGGATGCGTTCGACGCCATCATCGACGCCCGCAGCGAAGACGAATGGGCGCTCGACCATCTGCCCGGCGCGCTCAACTGGCCCAGCCTGACCAACAGCGAGCGCGCCCAGGTGGGCACGCTCTACGCGCAGGTCAGTCCATTCGAGGCGCGCAAAGCCGGCGCGCTACTGACCGCGCGCAACATCGCCGCGCACATCGAACGCGACGTGATGGACAAGCCGAAAGCCTGGCAGCCGCTCATCTACTGCTGGCGCGGCGGCCAGCGCAGCGGCGCGCTGGCCCACGTACTGGGGCAAATCGGCTTTCGCGTCCACGTCATCGAAGGCGGCTACAAAGCGTTCCGCAAGGCGATGCTCGACGACCTGCCCCAGCGCGTCGCCAACCTGAGCTTTCGCGTGCTGTGCGGCCCCACCGGATCGGGCAAAACCCGCCTGCTGCACGCCCTGCATGACGCGGGCGCCCAAACGCTCGATTTGGAAGCCCTGGCCAGCCACCGCGCCTCGGTGCTCGGCCTGCTGCCCGGCCAGCCGCAGCCCACGCAAAAACATTTCGAGACGCGGCTGTGGCACGCGCTGCGGGCGCTCACGCCAAAGAGTCCCGTATACGTCGAGGCCGAAAGTAAAAAAGTCGGCAACCTGGCCGTGCCGGAATCGCTGATCGCCGCCATCCGCGCGGGCGAATGCCTGAGCGTGCAACTGTCCGACGACGAGCGCGTCGCGCTGCTGCTGGAAGACTACCCCTACTTCGTGCGCGATCCTGACCTGTTTTGCAAGCGCCTGAGCGCGCTGACCGCGCTGCGCGGCCGCGCGGTGGTCGAAGGCTGGATCGCCGACGTGCGCGCCGGCCGCCTCCAAGCAGTGGTGCGCGACCTGCTGGCGCGCCACTACGACCCCGGCTACGCCACCTCCACGCGCCGCAACTTCACCCGCTTTGACGCGGCGCGGCCCATCGCGCTGCCGGGCCGCTTGCCCGCCACGCTGGCCCGCGTGGCGGCGGAAATACGGGAGCAAGAAGAGTAGCGTGGCGGATTGATCGGCGAGTAATCAAAACCATCCAGACCGTTAGAGCATTTTCGATTTAGTTGATTACAGCCCCCGCCTTTATTCGTGTCATTCTGCGCGAAGTCGCAGAATCTATGCAGCGTCTGGATTCTGCGACTTCGCTTCGCTCCGCGCAGAATGACGACTGTGTCGTGTTGGATGTAAACACTTGAAATAAAAATGCTCTAATCGAGTCCGTACCAATAAAGTTGGATTCCGCTCATCGTCGCCATGAGTAGATTGAGTGGGCTGCAGGATAGAAAGCAACTTATTTCGAGCAGATGCTCGAAAAGATTATGTTTATATCAGTTACCAAGCCACGAAATTACGCACCGCCGGATTGGATACCGTACACAACAAGCCCTTGCAATTATTCGCCTTGATATAATAATATGCACCCGTCCTATTGCCATCCACGCTTCCTATATACTGCCCCCAATACGCATAGCCTTGCATACCATAACTGTTCATTTGGTCAATCGTGAGATTTTCGGGAGCTGACTGATACGCAAAAGTTGCGTTTTGCGACTGATCCTTGACATATATCCACCAAGCTCCTGGCAGTGTGCGATACCCCCTGCCCCCTTCACTGTTGAGCCGGGCCAAAAAGTCACTTGAGATCGCCGCCTCGGCATTGACCTCATAAGCATAGACTGCATTGGACGCATTGTTTTTCATGTATAAGTTGTACAGATCAATCCCAACCACTTCTACTCGAGCTATTTGCGGAAGGATAAGCAAATACCCGGATTGCCCCCGCTGGTTGGCTTGTACGACCTGATCGGATACATTGTTCGTTGCCGGCTCCAACGCATACGTATATGTGGCGGATGAACCGCTGTCCTTGCGATAGAGAATTCCGGCACCACCCAGCGTATACGTAGTCGGCAAATTGTTATTAATGTCCGTTTCAAGCAACCCCCCAACTGTTGCATCGTAACGGTAGCCTCTTGCTCCTTCCGCATTGGCTTGCGTAATAAAATCAGCCATATTGCCTGGCATCTTCAACAACTCATAGCTATAGGCCTGCCCCGAACCGTCGTTGACGAAGGGCAACGAGTAACCGGATAAATCATCAAGCCCGTGGGTATTATAATAATTGTTATTATTATCGAACAGGTAAAAATAACCTTTTGCGCCTTCCTGGTTGAGCAGCTTCAAAAAACCAGCCGAATTACCGGGATCCGGCTGCGTCTCATAGTGGAACGTGAGCGATTTGTTGACCGCGGCAAATGTCGCCACCACGGTGCAGTCGTCGGTAATCGCATTGGTGGTGTAGAGGTTGCCGTCGAGCGTGCCGCCACAGGTGCCGCCAACCGAGGCAACGGCGTAACCCGCGTCGGGCGTGAGGAGAAACGTTATGTTCACGTCCGGTGGCGCCAGAAAGTCCCTTGACGGGTCGACCGTCCCGCCGCCGCCGCTGACGCTGGGGGTAATGGTGTAGTGCTCATTTCCGCCGCCGCAGGCCGCCAGGGTCAGTGCGCAGACCGCCACCGCCGTGAATTTGGTTATCGTGTTCATGCTATCTCTCCCTCTCCCAAGGCTTGAAAAGCATAAGCATATACTACAAAACTTAGTGCAGCAAGGGCATACAACTCCACATGCAATACCGCTGCAAGGCAGCCGCATGGGGTGGACCCAAGCTGCTTGCGCACGCCCCCCGGTTTTTAGCCTTTGCGGTGCGCCCGGGGGTGTGCCGCGTCGTAGGTTTTGGCCAGGTGCTGAAAGTCCAGCCGGGTGTAGACCTGCGTGGTGGCGATGCTGGCGTGGCCCAGCAGTTCCTGCACCGCGCGCAGGTCGCCGCTGGATTGCAGGATGTGGCTGGCAAACGAATGGCGCAGCATGTGCGGATGCACTGGGGTGGGCAATCCGGCCAGGCGGCTGCGCCGTTGCAGCCGCTGCCAGATGGCCTGGGGCGTCAGGCGCGTGCCGCGCCGGCCGATGAACAAGGCGCCGTCGGTGCCCTCGGCGGCGGGAACTTGCCCGCGCACGGCCAGCCAGCGTTGCAGCGCGGCCACCGCCGCATGGCCCAGCGGCACGGCGCGGCGCTTGCCGCCTTTGCCTTGCACCTGCGCGTCGGCGCTGGGCAGGTCGATCCAGCCGCGCCCGGCGCGCAGCGCGGCGTCGCTGGCGGCTACATCCAGCCCGGCCAGTTCGCCCACGCGCAGACCGCTGCCGTACAGCAGTTCGACGATGGCTTCGTCGCGCGCTTCCAGCCAGGCGTTGTCGTCGGCGGCGACGTAATCGGCCAGATGGACGGCTTCATCGACCGCCAGCGCCTTGGGCAGCGGACGCGGCTGGCGCGGCGCGCGCACGCCCTGCACCGGGTTGGCGGCGATGCCGCTGGCTTCCTGGCCTTGGCGTCCCAGCCAGGCATAAAACCCGCGCCAGCCCGATAGGATGAGCGCGATGCCGCGCCCGCTGCGGCCCTTGGCGTGCATTTGCGCAACCCAGCGCCGCACGTGCGCGCTCTGCACTTGCGGCAGCGCCACGCCGGCCTGCGCCGCGAAATGCGCGAGCTTGTCCAGATCGATCCGGTACAGCGCAACGGTGCGCGCCGCCAGGCGCTTGTCGACCCGCACATGGTCGAGGTAGCGGGCGATCAGCGCGGCGTCTTCGGCGCTGATTTGCGCGCGGGCGGCAGCGGCCATCAGGCATCCCGCAAGCGCGACAGTACGGCGCTGGCCAGGTCGCCCAGGCGCTCCAGCAAGTCGGTGGCCATGCCGGCCTCGTAGCGCTGGCTGTCGGGCGAGGCCAGCACCAGCAGGCCGAAGGCGGGCGCACTGGCGCTTTCGCGCAGCGCAACCAGCGCCAGCGACGCCGCGCTGTCAGGCTCATCGAACCACTGCACCGCCTCAAACCCCGAATTGACGCCGCAATACGGCGTGGACAGCGACGAAGCGAAGCTGCGCACGTTGGGGCCCACGCCTTGGGCGAAAGGCTCGTCCGCATAGGCTTCGGAGACGCCCCAGACCTTGATCGCCGCCTGCGGCACGTTGAATTGCGCCATCAACCCGCTGATCAGCACGGTCGGCAGATCGACCGGCCGCGCCACCAGGAAAAGCTGGCGCACCCAGCCCACCAGCTTGTCGGTAAGCAGCATGTTCTCGTTGCCGTTGCGCATCATTTCCATGATGCGGCGTTCGAGCACCTTGATTTTTTCGCGCAGCATTTCGGCCTGGCGCTCTTGCAGGCTGACCGCGCGCGCGCCGTAGGGGCTGGTCAGGCGCACGGTGGTGAGCAGTTCGGCATGGCGTTCAAAGAAATCGGGCACACGCAGCAGAAACTGCATGATGTCTTCTTCGGTAACGGTAACGGGAACGGGTATGGATTCGGAATCTGTTGTCATGTCAAGTCAGGAAGGTCGATTTCGCCGTGGAACACGGTTTGGGCCGGGCCGGTCATGTACACCGGGTCTTGCGGGCCGCCGGCCCATTCAATGGTGAGCGCGCCGCCGCGCATATGCGCCCGCACGCGCGAGTCGAGCAGCCCCAGCCGGATGCCCGTCACCACGGCGGCGCAGGCGCCGGTGCCGCAGGCCAGCGTTTCGCCCGCGCCGCGTTCGTACACGCGCAGGCGGATGGCGCCGCGGCCGACGATTTGCATGAAACCCGCGTTGACCCGCTCCGGAAAAGCGCGGTGGCGTTCGATCAGCGGCCCTTGCCGGGCCACCGGCGCCTGATCGGCGTCCGCCACCACCTGCACCGCGTGCGGGTTGGCCATCGACAGCACGGCCACATCCACCGCGCCGCCCGCCGGATCACCGGGCAGCGGCAGCGGCCACAACCGCCAGCCCGCAACGGCTTTGGGCGCCAGGCCCGCCGGGTCGAACGGCACGCGCGCCAACTCGAACACCGGCGCGCCCATGTCCACCGTGACCTCGCCGTCGGGCTGCTCGATCAGCTCGATCACGCCGGTCTTGATCTTCACGCAGATGCGCGGCTTGGCCGTCAGCCCGCGTTCGCGCACATAGCGCACAAAGCAGCGCGCGCCGTTGCCGCAGTGCTGCACCTCACCGCCGTCGGCGTTATGGATCACATACTCGAAATCCACCTCCGGCGATGGCGCGGCACGCACGCCCAGAATTTGGTCGGCGCCCACACCGAAATGCCGGTCGGCCAGCAGCCGGTATTGCGCGGCGCTCAGCGGCAGCGCGCCCGCCGTCTCGTCGAGCACCACAAAATCGTTGCCCGCGCCCTGCATCTTGGTAAAGCGAATCCGCATGAACGGCAATTATCCCCGCGCCGGAACAAGTAGGATAATTTTTTGTTTCACTGATTCGACGAGAGGTAAAAACATGCTGGAAGTATTGGTCCGCGAGGCGGCGGTGCGTTTTGGCGTGGGCAACAAGGCGCTGCCGCTGGCGCAAGCGCTGCTGGCCGCCATGCTGTCCAAGGACACCGGCGGGCTGGCCGGGTTCCTGGAAAAGTTCAAGGCCGCGGGCCTGGAACCGCTGGTGCGTTCCTGGCTGGGCGGCGGCCAAGGCGCACAGCCCATCAGCAACTCGCAGATAGAGTCCGTGCTAGGTACCAGCGGTGGCTTGCTCCCGGCCCTGACCGCGCACCTGGACCTGCCGCGCGACCGGATCACCGAGGCTATCGGCTACCTGCTGCCCGCGCTGATCGGACGGCTCACGCCCGGCGGCAGCCTGTCCACCGATCCGCCCGCCGACATCGCCGGCCACGCACAAATCGGCCAGGGGCTGCTGGCGCAGGCGCTCCAAGCCGTGCAGGCGGCCCAGCAAACCGGCGCCGCCGGCAACAGCCGGAAGTGGCTGGCCTGGGCGATCGTGATCGCCGCCGTGCTTGCGGCCCTGTATGCCTGGAGCACAAGCACCAGCCGCCCCGAAACGCCCAAGCCCATTGCCGCGCCCGCATCCCCGCCGCCCCAATTGCCCGTAAACAATGCCCAGCCGCCCTCCCCTGGCGCGGCCTTCAGCGGCGGCGCGCCAGTCGGCGAACCGGCATCCGCGGCGGCCCCCGCGATTG
>Ga0209629_10004602_pt1 | contig 10246 bp, 10 predicted proteins | sample TergutCu122P5_FD_187286 | JGI IMG/M metagenome (GOLD analysis project Ga0209629, IMG submission 187286) | Cubitermes ugandensis P5 segment gut microbial communities from Kakamega Forest, Kenya - Cu122 P5 (SPAdes) (version 2) | ecosystem: Host-associated > Arthropoda: Insects > Digestive system... | reverse complement strand
CGCCCCTTTCCCGGGCTCAAAAACAACATTGAATCTGCCCGCAGGTCATGCTCCCGATCCCTATAAAAGATGGTATGTTTGCAAAAAAGCATTCCGCGTCGGACAAGACGAAAAATGGCCGATTCCTCAATCTCAACAGAATATTAATCCGAATTTGAGATAAATTGAATGAACAGCTTGAAATATAGCGCTATCGTGGTTTTTACCGTTCTTTGTTCAAACTCTTTGTTTGCACAAAACAATACATACAAAGGAACGGTAAAAACCATTGATATTATCAATTGGACGCATACGGATTATGGTTATACCGATCATCCGTTGATTATCGCCGAATTGCAAAAACGGTACATCGATATTGCTTTGGATTGCGCCGAACAAACAAAAAGCAACAAAGCGGGCGAACGGTTCGCATGGACTGTGGAATCGCTCGACCCATTCTGGCGCTGGTGGCAGGAAACTACTCCCGACCGCCGGAAAATGATGGTAGCCGCCATCAAGCGCGGACAAATTGACGTTAACGCTATGCCATTCAATATCCATCCGATGTTTAACGAAGCGGAAGTGAAAAAACTCTTGTCGTGGATACCGGCTGACGTAGCCGCGCAAATTCGCCCCCGCATTGCGATACAGTGCGATGTGAACGGATTTCAGCGAGCCATAGCCAGCGAACTTATCGATAAGGGAGTAAAGTATATATGGACATGTATAAACGGACGCCGCGTTTACGATATTCCTAAGGCAAATTGGTGGGAAATGCCCAACGGTCGCAGGATTTTTCTTTGGAACGGCGACCCCTACTGGGAGGCCTATGACTATTTTTATCCTCGCTCCGAGAGATGGAGACGCAACATGGATGAGTTCATCAGCTTAGAAACCCGGTGGCCCCGCGAAGGCGAAATATTCAAACCCGACGAAGCATCGGTAAGAAAAGCGCACGATTATTTGATTCAAAGATTGGAAGACCTCGCAAGCAAGGGCTATACGTATGAACTGTTACCCATGACGTTTTCCAACCAGTGGCGCATCGACAACGACGGTCCCTATCCGGCAATTGTTGCGTTCGTGAAAAAATGGAATGAATTAGGTCTCAAGCCTGTTCTCCGTTTATCCACAGCAACAGCTTCAGCGGAAGCGCTGGAACGCATTGCAGGTGCAAGCGCACCGGTGGTGAAAGGACAATTCGGCGACTGGTGGGCGTATGGTATGGCAGCTATGCCCCGCGAGACAGCCACGGCGCGCGATGCCCGCTATGCTTTACAGGCAGCTCAATCGCCCGTATTCGGTGGTAAAATGTCGGAAAACCAAATCAAACGCATCGATGAGATAGAGCGCGACATTTGCACCTATTACGAACATACGTTTGCGGCAAATGAATCAAGCAGGGATATCTGGGGACAGCAGAATCAGGGAAGCATGAACGAAGCGTTCAGGTATGTTTACAAAGCATACGAATACGCAAGATACCTGCTTTCCCAGAAAGCAAGAACGATAATGAACGGGAAAAAAGGCGGACTTTATGTAATCAATACGCAGAAAGCAGATTTTACGGGCTGGCGCACGGTGAAAAAAAAGAGCATCATCGATGTCAATAACCCTAAATCTTTGATTGATGAACAGACCGGAAAAAAAATCAAACTGTATTCTCAAGACGACCATTACAGTTTTTGGGCAGACCAAATCAAGGGCGAAAGTATCAGGCGCTATGTCGTTTCAACGGATGAACCGGACGGAGACACTCTTTCGACCGCACGACCGGTCATTGCAACCGACAATTTGGGATGGCCCCTAAGCATCCGGTGGAAAAGTATGACACAACCGCTATTTGCGGGCGAAGCGCCATTGCTGTACGTAAGCCGTTTTATTACCGGCGCATCATCGAATACGAGAACATACAGCGATTATGTTTCCGAACCCGTCGAAACAACGCGAGTCGAAGAAACGCCCTATACCATCACATACAGCCAAAGTTTGAACAACCAGCGGCTAAATTCCGCCGAACGGGTGCTTACCGTTTATAAAAACGAAGAGCGGGTGAATATCCGGATCATTTTCGACAGAACGCTTCATACCCAAAGCGAGAAGGAAATCATCTATGCCGAATTTCCTTTCCCAGACGTCAAGCGACAGGTGACCTCAACCAATGGCGGCATGGAGTTTACACCCTACGCCGACCATATCCCAAACACCTGTAAATCGTTTTTCATAGCCGACTCATGGGTGAAATTTTCGTCTCAGGACGGAACAAGAGTTTGGGCATCGAAAACATCGCCTGTGTTTGAACTCGGAAAACATACATTCTTCCTTAAAGGAGACATACAGGAGCCTGAAAACTCACATCTACTGCAATCCATGATTTACAACAATGCATGGGGAGTTAACTTCCCGGTGGAATATACAGGAAAAACCGTCTGCGAATATGACATCTACTGGACGCCTCAAAACACGGATGTTCAACAAACGAATGCAGTAACCGGCGCCTATTTAGCAAGTCCCATAGTGGTAATGAATCCCGATATGGAAGAATTTGATTCGTATAATAAATGGATAAATTCGTATTAGTGTCGTTCCGAATACGGTAAACATTTTTCCAACACATCAATTTAATTTTTTGTCCATTGGCAGTTTTGCCTGAGGTAAATTTTTTCGTACCTTTGCATTCCGAATATTAACAAAAGAACAAAAATATGTCAGAGAAAACAAAGAATTTACCTTACAAAGTAGCCGATATTCAATCGGCGGATTTTGGACGAAAAGAAATTGAGATTGCAGAACATGAAATGCCCGGATTGATGGCGTTGCGTAAAAAATACGGAAAAGAAAAGCCGTTGAAAGGCGCGCGTATTACCGGCTCTTTGCACATGACCATCCAAACGGCGGTGCTGATCGAAACATTAGCTGAATTAGGCGCAGATGTCCGCTGGGCAAGCTGCAATATTTTTTCTACGCAGGATCATGCAGCGGCAGCCATCGCCGCAAAAGGAATACCGGTTTTTGCATGGAAAGGTGAATCGCTTGAAGAATATTGGTGGTGCACCGATCAGGCTTTGCGCTTTCCGGGCGACAAAGCTCCTAACTTGGTCGTTGACGACGGAGGAGACGCTACCCTGCTGATTCATTGGGGATACAAAGCCGAAAACGATCCGAAGTTTTTAGACCGTAAAGGCGGAAATCATGAAGAACAAGTGATTATCGATACGCTCAAAAGAATTTTGCAGGAGGATAATAAACGTTGGCATCGAACGGTTGCCGAACTGAAAGGCGTTTCGGAAGAAACAACTACCGGCGTTCACCGCTTGTATCAAATGCTGGAAAAAGGAGAGCTGCTGATTCCCGCAATCAACGTAAACGATTCGGTTACCAAATCTAAATTCGACAATCTGTACGGCTGCCGCGAATCGCTGGCAGACGGAATCAAACGGGCAACCGATGTGATGATTGCCGGAAAAGTAGTAGTTGTGCTCGGCTACGGCGATGTAGGAAAAGGTTGCGCCAAATCCATGAAGTCTTACGGCGCTCGTGTTTTGGTAACGGAAATCGATCCGATTTGCGCTTTGCAGGCTGCAATGGAAGGCTTTGAAGTTACAACGATGGAAAAAGCCGTCAAAGAAGGAAATATTTTCGTAACTACGACCGGAAACAAAGATGTTATTACCATCGATCATCTGGTACAGATGAAAGACCAGGCGATTGTCTGTAATATCGGGCATTTCGACAATGAAATACAAGTCGATAAATTGATTCACTATCCCGGAATCAAGCATACCAACATCAAGCCGCAGGTGGATAAATATACTTTCCCGAAAGGAAATTCCATCTTTTTATTAGCCGAAGGACGGTTGGTGAATCTGGGATGCGCCACGGGACATCCTTCGTTTGTGATGAGTAATTCTTTCACGAATCAAACCTTAGCTCAAATGGATTTGTGGAAAAACAATTACAAAATCAACGTTTACCGGTTGCCTAAACATTTGGACGAAGAAGTCGCCCGCTTGCACTTAGCCAACATCGGCGTTGAATTGACGCATCTGACTTCGGAGCAGGCTGCCTATCTCGGCGTGCCGGCTGAAGGTCCTTATAAGCCGGAGCATTACAGGTATTGATTAAAAATATGTTATAATGATTAATATCATTAAACAGCGAATAAAGTCTTCTGTTGAAGCACAATTTTCGGTTGAAAAATGAAAATTGCTTTATTATCGGCGTTTTATCCTTTCCGTGGCGGAATTGCTCAGTTTAATGCTAACCTGTACAGGGAATTACAGAAGACGCACGAAGTATTGCCCTATACTTTTAAAAGACAATATCCCGGATTTCTTTTTCCGGGAAAGACTCAATACGTTACAGCAGAAGATAACGCAATTCCCGTTCAAAGTATTCCTGTTTTGGATACGGCAAATCCCTTGACGTATTGGACGAGCGCTCGACAAATTATTAAGACAAAACCGGATGTGCTGATACTTAGATATTGGATGACGTATTTTGCTCCGGCTTCAGGTACGGTTGCAGCATATTTCAAAAACAGAGGTATCCGCGTAATCTCGATTCTTGATAATGTAATCCCGCATGAAAGGCATTTTTTTGATAAACCGTTGACATCTTGGTTTTTAAAACAAAACTCAGGATTTGTCGTAATGAGTAAATCGGTTCGAGACGACCTGCTGGCATTGCAACCCGACGCTCGTTATATACTCAGGGAGCATCCGCTGTATGACCATTTCGGCGAAAAGCGGAATAAACTGATTGCTGTTCAAGAATTGGGACTTGATCCGAAGAAAAAGACGCTTCTTTTTTTTGGGTTAATTCGTGATTATAAAGGTTTGGATTTACTGATAGACGCCATGTCGTTGTTAGACGATTCCTATCAATTGGTTATTGCAGGAGAATGTTACGGCGATTTCGGGAAATACCGGCAAGCCATCGATGCATCGCCGGCTTGCTCAAGAATCAAAGCGATGAATCGCTATATTGACGACGACGAAGTTCCGCAACTGTTTTCCGCCGCCGATTTATTGGTAACCCCTTACCGTTCGGCAACTCAAAGCGGTGTAATACCCATCGCCTATCATTTCGATCTTCCCGTCTTAGCTACCGATGTCGGCGGATTGAAAGAAAGCATCGAACGTGCGGGAACCGGTCTCGTTTGCCTTCCGACAGTTGAAAGTATAGCTGAAAACATTCAAAAATTCTTCCGTTCCGACAAGGATACTTTTGTTGCTAATATTCAAAAAGAGAAAAAAGCGCTCTCATGGGAAGCGTTTACAGAAGCTTTGACAGGATTTATTGAAACTCTTTGAAAGCGTATTATTTTGTTCCCTGAAAATCTTCTACAAACTTTTTGAAAAAAACTGTTGTATAACATATAAAAAAATTTGGATTATTTGGCAGATTTGATGTCTGACGGATCAACCGTTCGACGGAATGACATCTATGCCGTCCTTGTAGGAATGGTGGATATGATTATCAAACTGTTACAGGATGGAGACCGTGTTGTTCTCGGAGAACTGGGTACTTTTTATGTTTCTTTAAAAAGCGCCCCTGTTGAATCTGAGGAAGATTTCAGTGTTCATCAAGTCAGAGGAAACAAAGTAAATTATTTGGCAAGTATGGCTATCAAGAGAGCATTGTCCGGAGTCGCTTATTCGGCAGCTAAAACAGGCAGATAATTAAACGCCTGAATCTCTATTTGAAAAGTCGCTCTTTTTGTGAAGGAGCGACTTTTTTTTGAATCTAATTTTTCCGTTAAAAAAGCTGCGCAGCTTTTTAGATTTTGCTGCGCTGCATTTTAGATTTTGCTGCGCTGCTTTTTTATTTTTGCTGCGCTGCATTTTTCATTTTGCTGCGCAGTATTTTTCATTTTGCTGCGCAGTATTTTTATTTTGCTGCGCTGCATTCTCTCAGAAATCATACACTTTACTTTTTTAATAAAGTAATAAGGTTGCGGATATGTGTGTTTTTCTTATTTTTTAAAGATGATGTGTTTTTGAAAAAAGAAAAGAACAACAGGAAACATATGCTGTATATTTGCAAAAAATTTCTTTGAACCCTTTAGGGTTTGCATATTGGTAGAAAATCAATACCTTCCCCCCCAACACATTCGACCCCTACGGGGTCGTACATTTGAGAGGGCAACCGGTTTTCTACCAACATTCTATCCCTATCGGGATAAATAATTTGCGGAATGTCATCTTGTGTTGAATTTGATTTTATAAGTAATTTTTGTACCTTTGCCTATATTTTATCTTACAAAATATTGTTATGAACATTATTAACGACATTATTAGAATCAATCCCGAAAAGCGATTCGGCAAACCGTGCGTGAGAGAAACACGCATCACGGTTTATGATGTGTTAGGGTGGCTGTCGGCAGGTATGTCATACGATGATATTCTTGCTGATTTTCCGGAACTGACACGGCAAGATATTCTTGCTTGCCTTGCTTTTGCCGCTCAAAGAGAACGCACTTTACAATACGTTTAACATGAAATTACTGTTTGACCAAAACATATCGTTCCGCATTTTACGTTTACTTCCGGACAGTTTTGCCAACTGTCGCCATATTCGATCAGTTGGTTTGAATAATTGTAATGATGCTAAAATTTGGCAGTATGCCAAACAAAATGGTTTTACAATAGTAACTTTTGATGCTGACTTTTTTGATATGTCCATACTCAGAGGATTTCCACCTAAAATTATTTGGCTTCGTACAGGAAATCTGACTACTTCCGAAATAGCTGAACGCATCATTTTAAATTATCCGACCATTGTTTCCTTTATTGATGCTCATGACCAAAATTGTTTAGAAATAACAGACAGGCGAGAACTGTTTGTTGACCATAATTTACCAATGCGAGAAGATTATAACAGATTTATCTCTGAAATTATTGATAGAAGTGAAAGAGAAAATAGCAAAATAAAAATTCTACCTCGTGAAAAGAATTGATAAAGAAAACAGCAAGCCCACAATAGTTCTTGGCGACATACACGGCTTAGCATACTGGAAAAAAGCAGTCGAAGAAAATCCGGATTGCCGGTATATCTTCTTGGGTGATTATCTCGATCCTTACGATAATTTTCCGCATAAACATTTGCTGAATAATTTGAACGAGATAATCCAACTGAAGAAAGATAACATAGATGACGTAATTCTTTTGATAGGGAATCACGACTTGCATTATATACTTCTGAATATAGACCCATGTACCCGTTTTGATTACGAAATTGAAGCGGCTGCCAATGCTTTGTTTACCGATAATATCCATCTGTTTATGAATGCTTTTCAAGAGGGCAAGCGAATTTTCACGCACGCAGGCATTTCCGAAAAATGGTTTTTAGATGATTTCGGAGGCGATCTAAATAAGAATATTGCAGAACAATTGAACAATCCCGATCACGACCAATTACCGGCGTTGTATCGCTGCGGGGCAATGCGAGGCGGAGATTATTTCGCAATCGGCGGAATATTTTGGGCAGACATTGACGAACTGACCGACCCTCTGCCGGGTTATGAGCAAGTTGTAGGACATAATCGTGTGGATGAAATTCTCAAATATGAAAAAAACGGCGGACAAATCACTTTTTGCGACTGCTTGTATAACGGATTGTGGTTGAAATTAGATAGTTTTCTACCAACATTCTATCCCTATCGGGATAAATAATTTGCGGAATGTCATCTTGTGCTATTATCTAAATTTTTGATTACCTTTGTATCCTATTTCGGGAGGATGATTAAAGAAAAAATAATATTGGGCGTCGATCCGGGAACTACGGTGATGGGTTACGGATTGCTGAAAATTATCGATAATAACCCTTTTCTGTTGGCGATGGGGATTTTAGAATTGGATAAGACCGACGATCATTATCTGCGATTACGGCGAATTTTCGAAAGAATAACAGGACTGATTGATGAGTTTCTCCCCGATGAGTTGGCTATCGAATCGCCTTTTTACGGAAAGAATGTACAAAGTATGCTGAAGTTGGGAAGGGCGCAAGGCGTTGCCATGGCGGCGGCTCTTTCGCGCGATTTGCCGATTTATGAATATGCCCCGCTGAAAATAAAAATGGCAATTACCGGCAACGGACGTGCATCTAAAGAACAAGTCGCCGGACTGTTGCAACGGATATTGAAAATTCCGCCCGAGAATATGCTTCCTCAATTGGATGCAACCGACGGAGTGGCGGCGGCGCTGTGTCATTTCTATCAAAGCAACCGTCCGCTGTCGGAAACGCCTTATACAAGCTGGAAAGATTTTTTGAATAAGAACAAGACAAGGATAAAATCAAACGAATGAAAACAAAAATTTTAGTAACCGGAGGCGCCGGATACATCGGCTCTCACACGACAGTAGAGTTGCAAAATGCAGGCTATGAAGTAGTCATAGTTGATAATCTTTCCAATTCAAATGCCGAAGTTATCGACGGAATAGAGCGAATAACCGCTGTACGCCCCGCTTTCGAAAAAGTCGATTGTACGGATGAAAAAGCGATGCGGAAAGTATTCGAGAAATACTCCGGCATACAAGGAATTATTCATTTTGCTGCAAGCAAAGCGGTCGGAGAATCGGTTCAAAAGCCGTTGATGTATTACCGAAACAATATCGTTTCGTTGCTGAACTTATTGGAATTGATGCCCGCCTTCGGCGTCAAAGGATTGGTATTTTCTTCCTCCTGCACGGTTTACGGACAACCGGACGTATTGCCTGTTACCGAGCAGGCGCCTATCAAGCCGGCTTGTTCGCCTTACGGAAATACAAAGCAAATCAACGAAGAAATCATTCGCGACGCAATTCATGCAGGCGCACCCTACAAAAGCATTATTCTGCGATATTTTAATCCGATTGGAGCGCATCCTTCAGCAGAAATAGGGGAATTACCAATCGGCGTTCCGCAAAATTTAGTTCCTTTTGTAACTCAAGCCGCTGCCGGAATCCGTGAGAAACTGTCCGTTTTCGGAAACGATTATAATACTCCCGACGGTTCCTGTATCCGCGATTATATCAATGTCGTGGACTTATCGAAAGCGCACGTAACCGCTATGAATCGTTTATTAAACAATAATTCCGGTGCGCTTGTTGAATATTTTAATCTGGGAACGGGTAGGGGAGTATCGGTATTGGAATTGATTTCGTATTTTGAAAAGGCAACCGGAGTGAAAGTTCCGCATGTCATCGTTGGTCGGAGGGAAGGCGATATTGAGCAGATTTGGGCTGATCCGCATTATGCGAATGAAATTCTGGGATGGAAAGCCGTTGAAACCATAGAAGATACTCTGCGCTCGGCTTGGCGTTGGCAACAAAAATTAAAATAACATTTTTCTATATGTACACAGGTAAATTTTTTAACGAACGGGCGAAAGTCATCGGATTCCTTTTGGTCTTGGCGGCGTTGGGATTTTTGATCGTATATCAACTACGCTTTTTTTCAAGTTCACTGCTGGGAGCATTCACTTTGTACATCGTATTGCGAAGACCTCATAACTACTTGTTGCGTAAAGGATGGCACAACACTCTGGCTACTGTTTCGCTTGTTGTATCGACTTTCTTAGTTATTTTTATTATCGGCGGCGGAATCGCAGGCGTGGTATATTCAAAGATAACTCAATTTAATCCGCAAACGATTATAGACAATATCAGACTGTTTCATGATACGGCATTTGAGAAATGGGGATACAATATTTTCCCGGAAGATATTGTCGAGAAAGGCGCTAAATGGCTCGGCAGCGCTTTGCCCGGCGTGCTTTCCGCAACGGGAAACGTAATCGCCAATGTCATTCTGATGGTTTTTGTACTTTTTTTTATGTTGCAGGATAGCAGGAAATTTGAACAGGGCATCAGCAATTTCATTCCGGTTTCAAAAGAGAATGTTCGGCTTTTGAAAAAAGAGACCTACGATATGATTATCAGTAATGCCGTCGGAATACCTGTAATAATGCTGCTTCAAGGGATATTATCCGCTGTGGCATATTGGTTTACCGGCGCCGGTGATCCGGTTATTTGGGGATTACTGACTGCGTTTGCCGGATTGATTCCTGCGATTGGTACGGCTGTTGTTTGGATACCTTTGGCAATCAACCTGATAATTGGAGGAAGTATGTGGCAGGGCGTCGTTCTCCTCCTTTGGGGAGCTTGTATTATATCGCTTATCGATAGCGGTTTTCGTATGGTATTATTGAAGAAGTATGCCAACGTACATCCCATGATACCTCTTTTCGGGGTTGTATTGGGTATCAATATGTTGGGATTTTGGGGAA
>Ga0209629_10004601_pt1 | contig 10246 bp, 7 predicted proteins | sample TergutCu122P5_FD_187286 | JGI IMG/M metagenome (GOLD analysis project Ga0209629, IMG submission 187286) | Cubitermes ugandensis P5 segment gut microbial communities from Kakamega Forest, Kenya - Cu122 P5 (SPAdes) (version 2) | ecosystem: Host-associated > Arthropoda: Insects > Digestive system >... | reverse complement strand
CGAAATTGAAATTATAGGAAGATTCATATTTTTGCAATACTTTCTTAAAATCGTTGCCGCCGATCAGGAAATACCCTTCGTTAGGTGATTCTTTTTCAAAATTTCTGAATGAATTGTGCAAATAAAAATTCAAGCCATACATATTGCCGTATTCCAATAAATCATTCATTACAAATAAATTATTGTTTGAAACGGGATAATGCGCCGCTATATTTTTAGCTAAAGGTCGAACGCTGATTGCATCTTTGTAAGCCGGAATAAACAAACCGTCCATCGTTAATAATAAGCATAAATAAACGCCGATGACTGCATATAAGGTTTTTAAATACAAATGCTTATGGAAAGAATTGAAAAGGACATAAATAGAAATGATTAAAAGAATCAACAGAATCTCAGAAATCAACTGCGGAAACCGGAAGGATTGCCAAATTGAGGAAAACTGCGCCGTCAAAGCGGCATTATTTGTTATACTTGATGTTAAATTTACCGGATTAATCCAATGAGTTGTTACGGTCAAGAAAGTGATTAAGCCGACAATACAGGCAATAATCCCGATAATGAGGGCGAAAATACGAGTAATTTTTGCTTTATATTCGGTTAAGTATAAAACATATTGAGCAATAAATATAGCGATAAAAGGATAAGCCGGCATCAAATAAACGCTTCTCTTACTTACCGGTATAGAATAAAACAAGAAAATAACAATGGCGGCAATCGCTGAGAAAAGTTTGATTTTATCCTGTTGAATAAACCTGTTCCATATTGAACGAAAACTGCCTGTACATCGTTTATACGACAAGCCGAAAAGAGAGATAACGAGCAAAACCGTCCAGGGAATAAATCCTGCCGCTATCGTTGACGCATTATACCACCATCCCGCTTTATGCCCCAAATCGTATTGTATATTCAAATTGCCAAGATCAAAAAAACGTCCGAAGTTTTCCGCCCAAACCAAATCCAGAAATTCTTTTCCATCCTTTTGATATGCTAAAATATACCAAATAAGCGGTAGAATAAGAGAAAGCAATGCTAACGGAATTAATTTCCCCGTAATTTTCCAAAAATTGTATCGCAAAAATAAAAGGTAAACGGCGAACACAAGCAGAGGCAACGCAATTCCAACCGGTCCTTTGGTCAAAACGGCTAAGCTCATAATCAGCGGAATCAACCATGGAAATCCGGTCAGTTTTTTTTGCTCTTCCCACCGGAACAATTGAAACAAAGCCCCGACAATCAGCAACGTAAGCAACATATCCACTCGTGCGGTCATAGCGCCACGATGTAGTTCAAAAGCGGTCAGTAGAATTAATGCCGCAAGAAAAGCTTCCTGCATCCGTAGATTTTTACCGAAAAACAAAAAACTGAAAACGATTAAACATAAAAAAGCCAAAGCCGAAGGAAGGCGGGAAGTGAACGCCGTTACTTTTCCTCCGGGCAGTGAGAATGCAGCGATCAACCAATGCATCAATGGCGGTTTATATGCAATTTCGTCGGCGTAAACTTGCGGTAAAATCCACTGATTTTTTTCAATCATGGAAATGGCAACAGAAGCTTCACGCGGTTCGCCTTTCGTGTAAAAATCGCCTCGACCGATCCACAGAAAAACGCTTATGATGACAATTGCCGTCAGCAGTATTGCAGGCTTATCAAGATAGAATTTTTGCAGGGACGGAGGTCTCATATAAACTGATTTTTGTTTTTGACTGCAAATATAGTTGAAAATCCATTATAATTGACTAATTTTACCTTAGTTTTTTAAAAATCCACTGTTAAAAATAGATGTGTAAGCTTTGCCGCAGGATGCCTGCGAAAGCTATAAAAGTTTGTTTGCTTCCATTCAAGCGGTAGAAGAAGATATTCATCTTCTGCCGCACACTGCTATTTCTTCGAAACTTTCTTAGTTTTCGTTTTCGTTGCGGAAGTTTTCGATACCTTCCCTGTTTTCCCTTTTGCCGGTTTTTCGGGAGCACTCTTGATGATTTTCATTGCTTCTTCAAAGCTCAATTCGGCGGGAACTTTTCCTTTAGGAATTTTGTAATTGGCTTTGTTATAAGAAATATAAGGACCAAAGCGACCGTTCAGTATTCGCAGATTGTTGTCTTCCGCAAAAGACTTGATTTGCTTGTTGGCATCCCGCTCCGATTTTTCCTTAATCAGTTTTTCAGCTTCTTTGATGGTGATTTGATAAGGATTATAGTCTTTTGGAATGGTAGTAAATGTATTATTGAATTTGAGATAAGGACCGAATCTACCGATAGCGGCAGTTACGGGTTTGCCCTCCAACTGACCGACTGTGCGCGGCAAATCGAACAATTGCAAGGCTTCGTCCAATTGAATGGTTTCAATGGATTGAGATTTCATCAAAGAGGCAAAGCGCGGTTTTTCTTCATCATCAGCCGAACCTATTTGTACAAACGGACCGAAACGACCGATTTTGACTGAAACCGGTTTGCCTGACGCAGGATCTGTTCCCAGCGCTCTTTCTCCTACTTTCAATTCCGTTTTGGCAGCCGAAACTTTTTGAACGGTGGGATGAAAAACATTATAAAAATCGTGGAGCGTATCCGTCCATTGCACTTCTCCGTCGGCTACCTTGTCGAGTTCTTTCTCTATATCAGCCGTAAAATTGTAATCCAAAACATCGGGAAAGTTTATAATCAGGAAATCATTGACAATCATCCCCGAATCGGTCGGCAAAAGTTTATTGCGGTCTGCTCCGACTGTCTCTTTTTTACTGCTTGAGGTAATTGCTTTATTTTTCAAAGTAAGCGTAATGAACGACCGTTCTTCGCCTTCTTTATTTCCTTTGACGACATAACCCCGCTGCTGAATAGTCGAAATAGTCGGCGCATAGGTGGAAGGACGCCCGATGCCCAATTCTTCCATTTTGCGTACCAAACTCGCTTCGGTATAGCGGAAAGGCTTTTGCGTGAGCCGTTCATTAGCGACAGCTTCCGATAAATTCAAGGAATCTTTGACGCACATGGGCGGAAGAATAACTTCTACCGTTTCGTCCGTATTTTCGTCGTCGCTGTCTTCGAGATACACCCGCAGAAAACCGTCGAACCGGATGACTTCTCCCTGAACAGTAAACTTCTCATTTGGGCAGGTACTTATACCGATGGTAACCGTAGTCCGTTCCAATTCGGCGTCAGCCATTTGCGAAGCTATCGTTCGTTTCCAAATTAATTCGTACAATTTCTGTTCCTGAGCAGTCGCTTTGACTGTACGATTACTGAGGTAAGTCGGGCGAATCGCTTCATGCGCTTCCTGCGCTCCTTTGGTTTTTGTTTGATATTGGCGTATTTTTAAGTATTTATTTCCAAATTCATTTTCTATTTCTTGCTTTGCAGCGCCCAAAGCCAGCGTAGATAAATTCAAAGAATCCGTTCGCATATAAGTAATTAACCCGGCTTCGTACAATTTTTGAGCGACCGACATGGTTTGCGCTACCGAAAATCCGATTTTTCGTGCAGCTTCCTGTTGCAAGGTAGAAGTAGTAAAGGGTGGGGCAGGGGACTTTTTCCCCGGACGCGTATTAATATCTTCAACAGTAAACGAAGCGTTTATCAACTTTTCCAGAAATGCTCTTGCTTCTTTTTCCGTTGTAAAGCGTTTATTTAATTCTGCTTTCAATAAAGTTTTTCCGTCGGGAAGAATAAAAACGGCGGTTATTTTGAAATAAGCTTCCGAATTGAATTGGTTAATTTCCCGTTCGCGCTCTACGACAAGCCTCACGGCAACCGACTGCACGCGACCTGCCGAAAGTGAAGGCATGATTTTTTTCCACAAAACAGGCGAAAGTTCAAAGCCGACAATCCTATCCAACACCCGTCGGGCTTGCTGGGAATTTACTAAATTCAAATCGATATTTCTCGGATTTTCAATTGCATGGAGAATTGCATTTTTTGTTATCTCATGAAAAACAATCCGTTTGGAATCCTTTTCATTCAATCCCAATACGACAGCGAGATGCCAAGCTATCGCTTCCCCTTCACGGTCTTCATCGGAAGCCAGCCAAACCATTTGGGATTCCTTTGTCGCTTTTTTCAGGGTTTTCACTATTTCAGCCTTATCGGGTGAAACAACATATTCCGGTTTAAAATCGTTCTTTACATCGACTCCCAAGCCTTTTTCCTTCAAATCACGGATGTGTCCGTAACTTGACAAGACCTTGTAGTCGGCTCCTAAAAATTTTTCGATAGTTTTAGCTTTTGCCGGTGATTCAACGATTACAAGATTTTTCTGCATAATTCTTCACGCTTTTTTCGGGCGCAAAGTTAATAAAAAATCAAAACAAAACGGTTAATCCACCTATTTTTCAAATTTCCTCTTTTTTCACAGCCAAAATTATAGTATTAAAATACAATTCTTTTTGCCATACCGGCTCGATAGAGATAAATTTGAAATAATATTTCTCATGTTGATATTTTTGTTATTACATAAAATACATTTTGAGGTCCTAATCGCTGCCAGCTATTTTGAGCATGATAATAATAATTCCAAGCCATCAGTTTTGATAAAATTTTATCAAATTGTAAATAGAGCATGTTATTTATCAAATGTTTTTTAGAAAATTTATTCAAAATTCGTTGAAGCGCAAAAGTGCCTGTAAATAAATAATTTTTTGACACTATTTTACCTTTGTTTTCTGCAAATGCTTTTTCAAAAATATGCGGAGGGATTCCACGTTCGTGTTTGGTTAGTCCTTTGCGTTCTTTTGTCCAGTCGCCCATTGAATTAATTGGTTCTCTGATTAATAAAAAGCCTCCAAGCTTTAAAACACGTAACAACTCCGAGAGTACAAAACTTACATTCGGAATATGATGCAATACTCCAAAACAAGTGATTAAATCAAATGTATTATCGGGCATATCGATTTTACCGCTAACTATGGGTTTTACATAAGTTGGTTTTATCTGTTCTATGGAATTTCTTGTAAGTTTGTCTGAAGGTTCAATGATTGTAATTCGGTCAATACTATATGTATGTATGTATGGTTCAAATTCATATCCCCAGGCAGAGCCAAAACCAAGTACTTCTGAAAATTTTGTATCCTTTGGAAGTTTTGAAAATCCATAAAACCGGTTCAAATGATGAAATTCATATTCTTCCGGTTTTTTCCCCGCTTCACCTTCCAATTCATCAAAACCATGACTTTCATCGTCAAACCAAGATTTTATTTGTTCTAAAGAGAAATCATCTCCCCACAATTTTTTACCTGTAAAATATTCGTTCATTGTTTTATAACTTTCCAAAAATTTTTGTCTGTTAAATTATTATTACTCATTCAATCCATTTATTACAGTTTTATATAATTCGATGTATTGTTTTGCTACGACATTTTCAGAATAGCAATTAACGACTTTCTGTCGGGTATTTTGTGAAAGGCGCTCATAATTTGCTTCAAACAGCGTCCAAAGAATGCCTTGCGCTAAATCTTCAGCCGATTTATTTTCGGTAATATAGCCGTTTGTTTTATGATCAACCATTTCGGGAATGCCGCCTGTATTAAATCCAACACAAGGAGTTCCGCAAGCCATCGATTCCATAATGGTATTGGGTAAATTATCTTCCAAAGAAGGGATTACAAATATATCTACTGCCGAATAAACATCGGTGAGGTTAGAATCGTCTGAGATATAATGAAGAGTGTGAGTTGTTATTTTAGCTTCGTTTGAAAATAATTTGTCTCCTTTTCCCAGCAGGACAATTTCGACTGTTTGAGCCAATTCAGGATATTTCCGGCAGATCAACTCGCAGGCTTCAATAAAATAAATTCCGCCTTTGCGGGTATCGGAAATTTTTGCTGCCGAAAATAGGAGCAAACGTTTATCGACCGGCAATTGCAATTTTTTTCGCACCGCAGTTTTATCTTTGGGATAAAAAATGTTTGTATCAATGGGATTGGGTATTGAAAGGATGTTTGCAGATTTGAGAAGATTACTTTTCTTAATTTCATCTGCTATCCAGCGGCTGCAACCGACATACTGAATTTGATTCAGATTCAACTTCGACTTTTTGCTGAATATTTTGAACGCCAAATCATGGATTTTGTTTTCTAACAGCATTGGACAATTACAGCATAAAGTTTTATATTTTTCACACTTTCCCGGATAATGGCAAATTCCTGTTGAAATCCACAGGTCGTGCATCGTCCAAACAATGGGTTTGCCTAACTGAATTAAACTTTTTATACTTTTTAGCGATAAAAATCCCTGATTGATCCAATGAATATGAATGATGTCGGCTGCTTTCACCAACGGATGTTCGGATACGTCAAATCCCGTGTTGGCTATTGAAACCTTAAATAAATTTTTTCGGCTGAAACGGTTGTGTACAAATATGATCCATCGTTCCCAAAGGAAATTCCACTTTGCAAATTGTTTTTTTAAAAAAGATGATTGGATAGCGATTACATTTTTATCATCTGTTTGTTTATTCAGTACCAAAGTTTTGGCTTCGATTCCGGTATTAATTAACGCTTTCATCAACCGGTTGGCGGCAATGGCGGCTCCGCCGGTTCGTTCGGAAGTATTTAACAGCAGGACTTTCATTTGCGGTTTATATCAGCTTATGGTTTGATTCATCCACCAAATTATCAAGAATTTCTTTTTTATCCTTGTACATATCGTACAGCAACTTTTGATTGTGTGCGCATTGTTCCCGTGTAAACAGCGTATTCCAAATTCTCATTCCTCCGGCGCTCAGCGATTTAAAACCGGCATTATACCAACCCACCTGTAAGCCGTTTAACCAAGCCCTCAGGCAAAGTTCACAATCATCATATTGAAATGGAGCAAAGTTAAAATCGATATTTTTCAGTTTTTTAACAAACAGTTCTTTGTTAATCCACATGGGAGGTCTATTTACGTTATGAACAAATGAGAAATCTTTTCTTATTTCATCTTTTTTATATGGGGTATAATTAGCAGTGTCATCCGCAATAATTTCAAAATTGAAACCTTCCCTTCCACCTAAAATAGCTAAACCGGAATATTTTGAAAAATAATGAATTGCATCATTAACCCATTGCAAATTATCAAAGTCATTATCATCCTGAAGCAAAGCTATATATTTTCCGTTTGCAAAACGAATGGCTCTGTCATACATGATATTTTCATACAAATCATTTGCCCTGATCATAAATTCATTAGTCCCTTGTAGAAATCTTGAAATTATTTTGGTATGAGTATGTTTGGAGCCATCATCGATTACAATGATTTCACTATCGGGTACAAGCCGAAGTTTGGATACAATATATTTTACTTCGAGGCTTTTATTGTGAGATTGGATAATAAAGCTGATTAGCGGGTGGTTATTATATTTTTTATCGAGCCAGCTCTGCCTGTTCTTCTTGTTATTTTTTGTCCCGCTTCTTTTTAAGAAGGATGAATATATTTTATGAAAAAACAAATTGAGATTCATTTTAATAAATACATAAATAAATCATTAAAGAAAATTTACTTTTTTGACAGTTCAAAAATGGCGCAACCATTGTTGCATGAGCAATTATTTTCCAACAAATCCGGCGTTATTTCTACTTCAGGGAAAAAGCGTCCTTCATCATTTACGAATGAAAAAGAATCTATGGTAAAATCTTTTGTAACCATTTCTAATAGATAAGATAATGAAAAAACGCGATGTGCATGAAAATTAATCCGTTGATTTCCTAAAGGCACGGAAAAATAAAACTTTCCGCCATGTTTAAGCATATATGTGATATTTTCAAATCCTTTCAGGTATCCGTCATAGCAAATGGGATCTCCATAGCGACCTAATCCAAAGTGTTCCAAGGCATGAAGTGATGATATTGAGTCGGTGCATTCTGCTTCTAAGGTTTTTTTATCCATTATGTCGCACTTTTGAAAAATTACATTGGGGATTTTTGTATTTAACGGACGAATATCTAAAACTTCAATTTGTCTAAAACATGAAACATGAGCAACAAATCCCGGTATCAAACTACCGACGTCGATATGTCTTTTCGGATTATTTAAGAAAATTCGCCGTGCGGCATACAAATCCTGCCAAAAATAGGCGCCACTCGCTATTCCTGCATTTTCTTTATTATCGTGGTAGCATGGATATAGTCTGCCTAAAGGAAAAACAACTTTCGCATTTTTTCCCTGTTTTTTAAATTCTTTAAGATCTTTTTTTAGCTTTTGATAATGTCTTGGAGAAACGAAAGTTAAAACTTTTATCACGTCTCTGATATCTATACCTGTCCAACATTGTATCCCTATAACCGTTTTTTTTAATACATTTTTCATCTGTTTACAATTTAATATATTATTTGAGTTTAATAGTCATTAATTAAATATCTTGCCAATCGTTTCCATGAAAAAAACAACTTCTTTATTGTTAAATCATCTATTTTCTTATTTCTCAAAACATACTGAGGATGTTCCACCGGAAAATGAATTGCTGATACGGGAACAGACTGCTTTTTATTCTTTTTGGTTGTATGGGTTGCAGTTGAGTCGCCCAGTCCTATATTTGTTACCAGATTAACTGCCGGATATACAGATAATTGATTTTGCAAACGTAAAGTAAACATATACTGTACATCCCAAACACTTAAACCGTTCTTACCGGCAAGTGCGTCTGAAATGAAAGAAGAAAAATAAATTTCTTCGCGTTTACTTTGAAATAGAAAGAAGCGTTTGTCTTTCTGTTTTTCCCAAAAAGGAAAATTGACATCGTAATTTTTCCAAACCCTGCGCCAAGTAGCCCATCCCCAAATATGCGGGATTGTACAGAAGTCATAACTAAGTCCTTCTTCAATCACTCCGGGCAAAAAATTATTTCCGCTGATATGTCCGATTCGTATATCTTCTTTATATTTATCAAGTAACTCTTCGCAAAGCGGGAAAAAAGAAGGATCGGGCAAGCAATCGTCTTCTAAAATAATGCCCTGTTCTACCTGTTCAAAAAACCACGTAATGGCAGAACTGACAGCTAATTTGCAACCTATGTTTTCATCTCGGAACAATGTTTTCAATTCACAATCCCAGTCCACCTGCTTAATAATGTTTCTTACTTGCCGGCATTTTTCGGCTTCTCCGGGTTTGTCCTTTCGAGCGCCGTCGGCTGCAACAAACAGATATTTGGGCTTTTGTCGGCGAATAGCATCAAAAACCTTTTGAGTCGTATCTTCACGGTTGAAGATTAAAAACAATATCGGGGTATTGAACATAATTATTTTTTTATTATTTCTATCGGTATTCCTTTAATTTCAGATGCCAAAGTAGAATAGGAGCTATAATAAGAACCGAGTATCTTCTTAGTAGAAGCAAGTGTATGCAGTTCGATTAAAGCATCTATAATTCCTTCTTTTGTATTCCGCTTTAGATTATTTTCAACGGTAATGATTCGATTACCGAAAGTATCTGTCAATTTTTTCTTTTCTTCCGGAGAGTCCGAAGCAACATAGAAATCAGTTTCAGGATTGGCTGCAATTTCTTGCTTCATCTTTTCTATGAATGCCGATAACGGACTTTGGGGTTCTATAAAGTGCGCTAAATCGGCTCTGCGAATGTGTACTCCTATGGTATGGGGAGAAAGCAAATTCGTTTGCTCATCAATTCTTTTTTGAATTGAACGTACAGGTAAAAGCAGATTTAAAAACTCATTATTACCGTAAAATTTTTGGTAATGAAAGAGGTAAAAATCATGAGCATCGGGATTGGAAAAATACCATTCCTCTACCGGAACCTGCTCTTTATTTCCAAAATATACAGCATCAAATTTCTGTTTTTGATATAGTTTAGGAAGGAAAAAATTGCTTTTAATTGGTTTAGCATATTTAAAGAAATCCACAAAACCGGCATCTATAATCTCAACATTTTCTACCGTTGGTGAGAAATCAAATAAATCGTAAAATCCTGCGCCCATTCCCCTGTCTTTAAACCAAATCACCTTCAACAGGAGATGATGCTTTCTTGCAAAAGCGACGGCTGATGTAATGGCATACATTCGATTACACAAACCTCCTTCGGGAACGAGCGTTAAGTGATTCATAATCTTAAATCAGTCAGATTTATGAGCGTAAATATCTCCAAAACTGGTATTCTCAAAATCCTGCGTGCAAACGAGATCAATCATCTTATCAATGGGAAGCCATTCTTGTAAAGCAAACTCCATACTCTCTCCAACTGAATAATTAAAAAGAGTTTTATTTCCATTGATATTTCCTATTTGTTTGATGCAGTCGATAGTCTTCTTTGTTTGTTCCGGAACGGCA
>Ga0209629_10004600_pt1 | contig 10247 bp, 12 predicted proteins | sample TergutCu122P5_FD_187286 | JGI IMG/M metagenome (GOLD analysis project Ga0209629, IMG submission 187286) | Cubitermes ugandensis P5 segment gut microbial communities from Kakamega Forest, Kenya - Cu122 P5 (SPAdes) (version 2) | ecosystem: Host-associated > Arthropoda: Insects > Digestive system... | reverse complement strand
TCACAATAGTTATTATCTTATTGAAGAAATCAGGGAACACGTCATGCAAGGAGTTGGAACCATCGCCAGCTTGACTGACTGATCAAGCCAGTACGTGAATCACATATTGCCACACACACACACACACACATATTCGGTTTTAGGGTGGCCGGGATGGCATAGCCGGTCCAGCGATTTGCTACGGGCTGAACGCCCGGGGTTCGAACGCCGGTGGGGGCGAAATTTCCCCGACCCATGCAGCGGGCCCAAAGGCCCACCCATTCTCCTATACACTGGGTACCAGGCACAAATCATATATGAGTAAGGGGTCTCTTTCTTGGGGGTAAAGTGGCTGGGGCGTGATGCTTACCACCCACCCCGTTCCAGCGTCGGGGTGGCGTATGTGTAGAGCTATACCTCTACCTACCCTTTGTGCCTGCTTGGCATTATAAGGGACAGATTACGTTTACCTCCATTTTACCCTCAACTCAGTTCACAAGCCTGGAATCGAATTAGGTATGTCCAAGATTTTCCCGTTACACAGACTGCGATGAAAATGACGCTATGACACAATGTCCGCGACCTAGATGATCTGTGTCCGTGACTTGAGCGTAATCATGCATCGAACATTCACGGATGCGAGGTTCGTGATGATAATCGTGTTGGTGGTATAAAGTTGCAAGAAGTTACAATTAAGTGACGTGCAAGCTTTAATGTGGACGTCATTGGTCAGATCTCTCACAGACAGTAGGTTTAAAATGTCAGTTTTTCGGAGAAATACCTATAGATCTAAAGATGCTATTACAGAAAATAAAAGTTGTCACACGTGCAGCGCAACAAATGGTGAGTTTTTAAGGTTATGGACGTGTGCAGTTTGGAGTAGTGGTTATTGCGCGACCCATATCACGTAGTCAGTTACGTGTTTGGCGTAGCATTATTTCAGAAATTTTCGGCATATTATGAAGTTTTGCAGACATGAAAATTGCGGTGCTGTTTTCCGTGATGTAGGGTCATACAGTTAGCAGATATGTATCACCGTTCCCAAGGGAACTGTGGCCTGCACTGTCAGAGTGGGGGAAGGTCAAATTACCTGTCATCACGTCACAGACGACGGCAAACCTAATAGTCACCACCGTCAGAAACGCTAGGGACACAAATGTGCAGTTCACTTTCTGTCATCGTGCACAGAGTTCACTTTCTGTCATTATGCACAGGGTACAAGGCATTAGTCTTGAAAGTGCAGTATTATCGTGTGAATAAAATTCTTGTCCCTGCAACATATATTTTTAAGAATGTTTAAGTAAAAAGACTTTTAAAGCTTGACCTGGCGAACGTGGAAAACCTGAATGTTGCAGCATTTAGGGAAATTGTGGCAGATGTAGCACTTGAGTTCAAAGGGTGTTAAAAGTGTTGGTGTGTTGTTTAATTTAGAGTGACAGTTCATAGCCTTCACATTTTCGTCTTATCGTGATTGATTCATTATTTAGAGTTGACTGCATTTTTATACCTCAGGTGTGGAAGTAATTAAGCTGTCTCATAAAAGTGCAGTAACTGAGCTCTAATTTAGATGATGTGGATGTTATGCATGTGTCATCTTGCTGTGCTTACACATAGCATAGCTTAGCATCAGTTTAGCATTTGTTATGTAGTTGTACTCATCCGTAATACTGAGAAAATTTGTGGAAATAGTTGCCCATTTTTCTTCTCACTACCCTTTGCCTTAAAGAGTATATCATTGTTCGCATAACTTTGTCACCTGTCATTATTAATGTAATGGTGGTATTTTTAAAATCCCCATTTATGTGAAGTACATTACAATGAAATGGTTAGTTAGTACAGATTCTTTGTTACCATGCTAGTATAAATGATGCATTGACTTATGTTTGTGGTGTTTCAGATAATTGGGAATTGCTTGTATTTTGCCATTATTCTTCTTTGATTGATTAATTAATTAATTTAAAGTACACTTACCTGTTCTGGATAGCTGTAATATTTGTTTACCAAAATTAGTCAAACATAGCTTAAAATGAAAGTACTTTAAATTCTGATGTGACACAGTTGTTACACCAGATATTAGCATAGCACCATTGTGAAGGAGATGGCAGTTAAGGAAGGTATAGCTATAAAAATGCTTTGTACCACTTTTATCTTACTATCTATCATACTGTTACAACTATGTTTACAGATGAAATATTGGTGGAGAAATTAGGGCCTGTTACAACAATTGGTATAAATCGACCACAGAAAAGGAACTGCATAAACATGGCAACAGCAAATAAACTATCAAGAGCAGTTTTAGAATTTGAAGAAGATGACTCAGCATTTGTTGGAGTACTGCATGGAATTGGAGGAAATTTTTGTGCAGGTTATGATCTAGAAGAGTTGTCTGGGTTTGACGTTAATATGGGACCCGTTACTGAAGCAGGGCATGGACCATTGGTTAGTTCATGTATAGCAAGTATTTATTTTGTCTCTTGGTGATGGGTGTCTTCAACCTCGTCTCTTCACTCGCAGTCCAAGCATGGGATTGCTTTTGTCCTATTGTTGAAGTTTCATCCCTGTAAATTGTTGCCTTAAATTGTTTAAACACAAATGAAACTCCTGAGAGATGAAATACGTATGATATTTAAGTTTGTCTTCCAGTTCGCCATTGCTTATCAACAAGATGAACATTTTGTCTGTATACATTGAATAACACACACATCAAAATCACCTGAGACTCTTACAGAGTTACTGACATAGTCTGTTGCTGCAAGGTGGTAAACACTGCTGTGGGCATACTCCCTTCTTTCTCACCTCCACCAGCGTTCTTTGCACATGCTTGAGACATCTTTTTGTGTAATTATTCTGCTGTTTCCTGTCCCACTTCCATTTTTAGGCACATTCACAAAGTTGCGAAAAGTGACTATTTGCTTTATCATGTCTCTCTGATTGTCCATCCTCATAGAAAAACTTGGCTTCCACTGGATGCATTTTCATGAAATTTGACATTTGAGTATTTTTCAAAAATCCGTCAAGAAAGTTCATGTTTCATTAAAATTTGACAAGAGTATCGGATATTTTACATGAAAACCACTGTATGTTTTTGATCATATCTTGCTTATTTCTTCTTAGAATGAGAAATGTTTCACACAAAAGTTGTAGAGAAAATCATAACACACAATTTTATATTCAATTACATTTTTTTTTTAAATCGTACCATTTATGAGAATGTGAAAAATGTTGTAGAGCTGGAAAGGCTACAGGTGACAATACAATACAGCACATTGACATTGCATGCTTGATACCTGGGTCTGCAAACACACGCTCATAATATGTGATGCTTATTGCTTTTGCACTGCGACAGTGGTTGCATGAACGTGCCTCAATGTTATGTTCTACAGACGTAAATTACCTGTCTTGATATGAACAATTGTGGGCTTACTCCCTTCTTTATCACCTCCACCACCATTCCTTGCACATGCTTGAGAGACCTTTTTGTATACTTGTTCTGCTGTTTCCTGTCCCACTTCCAATTTTATAAAAAACTGTACATTGGAAATTATTTTCCAACCCTGATTACAGATAAATTTTTGTCTATCTAATTGTGTTCTATGGGCAATTGTCTGTTGTCAGTTACTGTCACCACCTGAAGTTGTTTTTAGCTGCACCATATTCACATTGCACAGTTTGAGCCAAGTGGTATGGCTGAACTTGGGTCATATGCTTGTGTATGCTTATAATTGTGGTACTTTGCAGCAATTGCAAATTTTTTTGTCAAACTTCAGCAGCTGTACTTGTATTAGCTGCAGTGTAGGTTTCAATCAGTTTGAATATTGTTGTAAGAATAAGTATTGTGTGAAATAAGTTATCTCCAAATTTTGAAGATAGTTGCAAACAAACTATCTAACTTGCTGGACTAGAATCGTACTTGAGAAATGAATAGTTATTTGGCCAGTCAAATCCCCACATTTTATGGAACCCTGTGGTTCATTACCATCTTCACAACAGACTGCCACTTGTCCCTCTCCTGAGCTTGATAGATTCTATCAATGCTTCCTGCCCCTTCATCATTCTATATCCTGATCATATATTGTAATATCCTCCCATTTCTGCCTAGGTCTTCCATACCATCTCTTTCCCTCAGGTCTTCCCACCAACACTCTTTATGCATCTTTGCTCTCCCTGTTTGTGTTACTTGCCCCATCCATCTCATTGTTCTTTTTTTTTTGTCACTGGAGGAACACCTGTTATTTATATTTCTACGTACTGTAAAATGCTTTGAAATTGTTATTTCTGACAGGGCCCAACGAGAAGAGTTATAAAAAAGCCGATGGTGGCAGCTGTTAGTGGTTATGCGGTGGCTGGTGGAATGGAACTTGCATTAATGTGTGATCTGAGGGTCATGGAGGAAACTGCAATTATGGGTGTCTTTTGCCGACGCTTTGGTAAGATTCTTTTATGTTATTTACCATATTTACCTGAATATAATCTTCTTGTTTTGGGAAAATGCTTATATTCACATTAGCCAGGTTTTTTGTCACTTCATGTTTGCACGCTTAGTATTCTGGAACAAAATCATGATCACAGTTGTAATGTTATAGTATTTAATAAGTCTGCAAAACACTGCACACTAGATGCATGCCATGTTCGCGCTATGTGCATGTGTATTTACTGCGCAGTGTAGACTGGACGCTGCTGTGGTTTCTGTACTCTTCTTTTCAACTTGTTTGTGCTGCTCTTCACCAAATCACATTACAAAACAGTTTTCGACCTCACCCACAACAGGTTATGGGCCCAGGTGCATGAGATTTTGGTTGGAAACAGTGCTGTAAAATAATAAATGTAATAGTGATTGTACCAGTAACATGAAGTGTCAGAATTAACCTAAGCATGTCTACTACCAGTGATTCGAAAGTGCAAAGTGAAAAGGTTGAAGGTCCTGACAGTTGACTTAAATGGAAGTAACTTAATGTTTTTATGACCGTGCATCATGAATTGACTATGTATTGATTACCAACTTGATGCACTAATTTATATTTATTCATAAAATAATATTCTCCTCTACATGTTTTGAGCCTCAAGTGCTCATCTTCAGCAGGATACAGTTGTACACGTGCAGCATATGGTGAGAACCACTCAAGCTGTATACCGACAGGCCACCAGGAACTCTCATAGAGAGTGACAGTACCATATGCTGCACATGTACAACTGTATCCTCCTGAAGATGAGCACTTGAGGCTCGAAATATGTAGAGGAGAATATTATTTTATGAATAAATAATAATTAGTGCATCAAGTTGGTAATCAATATATAATTAAATGGAAATGGCAGATTTTAATGCTTATGCATGCTCATTGCCTAGAAGGCATCACTGATGGATCTCGAAAGTGCCCTGTCCTGCCTGCAGATGCACAGCCTCAGCAGAAAAAGGAACTAACCGAGTGGCGAAAAGATGATGCCAAAGCTGCAAGCATTATTGCATGCACGCTAAGCAAGTCTGTTGCAGAGCTTGTGTTGACTTGCACCAGTGCTAAAGACATTTGGGACAAGCTATGTGCACGATTTGAGCGCAGTAGTATGCACTGGCTTAATATGCTCATTGAGTCATTCTTCCAGGCACAATGTGACTGCAAGGAGGACATTAGCACATATGTCGCTAAGCTGCAAAAACTGTTTGTTGACCTAAACGACGAATTGGCGAAGCAGAGTAAAAATATGCTGTCTGAACGTATGCTAACTGGACAAATTTTGTCCACACTTGTTAAGGAATACAATTTCAAGGATGTTTGGGACACCGTTCCTACTAGCACACGAACGGTGATTTTGCTCATTGAAAAGCTCTGTTCAGTTGAGTTGCAAGCTGACAAATTGGCATTGGCCCGAAGCTACAGTGCTTGTTGCACATGAAAATGACAAGAAGAAGCCGAATTCTATGAAAGTGAATTCCAGTAAGTCCACGAAAAGAGGAGCTGACCACACAAAACAGAGATTTCCTTGCAACAAGTGCAAACAACTTGGTCACTGGGCTGCGGAGTGTCCTCAAAAGCGGCAGCATACAGGGGACAGAGGTAGTATATTGGCTGCAAAGAAGAATGCTGATGCGTTCCCAGTGCATGTAATGGGGATTTCAAGAGCAAGCATTGTGGATGCGGATAGCTTGTACTGTGATAGCAGTGCGACGCAGCACATTATGCCACACAAATATTATTTTGTGCCATACACAAAATTTGCCAATCCTGAAACGATCTTGTTTGGCAAGAAAAATGTGCTGATGCAAGCATATGGTCAAGGTATGATAAATGTCCAGATGTTTCACAATAGCATGTGGCATGACGCAACACTGAAAAACGTTTGGTATGTGCCAGATGCAAGCGCATGTCTATTCTCCATCTGGCAGCCCCCCAAAACGGTTACAGCACAACCTTGAATGAAAAAGAAGTTGTTATTCACAGAGGTGATGGAACTGTTGCAGCATCGGGTACGTTTGTTAATGACCTGTATGTTTTGGCGATTCGGGTGTGTATTCCACGACACACTGCAGAGGTTCATCTGGCAACGCAAACGGAAACATTCCAAGTTTGGCATGAACATCTTGGTCATCAAAATAAGTGCCGTGTTATGAAAGTGCTGAAGCAACATGGTATTAATGTGGAAGCAAACAAAGAATTTGTGATGGTTGTGCTTTGGGAAAAGCACATCAGCAGGGCTTCGGAACTCGGACAAGCCGACCAAGCATAGTTGAAGAACAGATTAATGCAGATGCGTGTGGTCCAATGACAGAAACGTCAGTGGGTGGTGCCTGTTATTACATCTGCTTCAAAGATGATTATTCAAAATTTTGTCATATTCTACATCACCACAAAAAGTGAGGTGGGGGACTGTCTACGAAAGTTTCTGAAAGAAGTAAAGACTGCTGGACATGCCGCAAAACTTTTGCTTTCAGACAGTGGCAAGAAATTCAACTGTGAAGCTGTTCATAAAGTGTTGGAAGAGCATGGCATTATGCACCTACTCACAATGCCATATACTCCTGAACAGAATGGTGCAGCAGAGCAAGAAAATCATACAATTGTGGAAAGCGCTCGCTCTGTGCTTCATGCCAGTGGATTGCCGAAATAACTGTGGGCTGAAGCCTGTAATACTGCAGTATACGTACTCAACTGTACTGGCCCTACACCAGTGGAAGGTAAAACACCTTTGGAACTGTGGACTGAATCTTATGCAACTCTTGGTCACTTGCGTGCTTTTGGGACAGAATGTTATGTGCACATTCCCAAACTGAAAAGCACAAGTGGGACCAGAAGAGTAGGTTGGGTTGACTGGTCGAATATGTGGGTGAAAAGGATGGCTATCGAATTTGGATACGTAACAAAAGGAAGATTGTGTTGAGTCATGATGTCCTCTTTAAGCCAGAAGCTGTGTGCAATTTGCGCAACGACATCACCAAAACCAAAAGCTTGTGCCATACACTTGTAGCTCCAACTCAAGAAATTCAGTTATTACAAAACTACAAAGTGATGATGGAAATACTGTGTCTACTTCTGGAGGAAGTAATGGTTTGAATTCAGAAAGGTATGTTCAAGACCGCAAGAGCGTACGTGAAAAGAAACAGCCAAATTGGATGACTAGTGGCAAATTCATTTGCCTAGTTGATGATAGTCATGGAGACTACTGTTTGAGCCCAATTTCATACACTGAAGCAATGCAGTCAAATGAACAGAAGCAATGGATGAAAGCGATGAATGAAGAATTAGGATCATGGAAGGAAAATGAGACCTGGGAGCTCGTCAACAGGCCAGTCAATGCCAAGGTGATTCAAAATCGTTGGGTTATGCACATAATGATGTCATGTGATGGCAATGCTCACTTTAAGGCTTCACTAGTTGCAAAGGGTTAGGCACAAAAACAAGGAATTGATTATGATGAAACATGTAGTCCAGTACCATGCTATGACACTATCCACACACTACTTGAGGTGACCGCTTAAAAAAATATGAGTCTAAAACAGTTCGATGTGAAAACCGCTTTCCTCTACGGTGAGCTAGAAGAAGAAGTGTACCTGGAGCAGCTGGAAGGTTTTGACGATGGCAGCGGTCGTGTATATCAGCTGATGCAAAGTGTCTATGGTCTAAAGCAAGCACCACGGTGCTGGAACAAGTGGTTTATTAGTTTCATGGAGAAAGCTGGATTGAAGAACAGCACAGCTGATCCTTGCCTATTTTATCACACGCATGAAGACAGTTTTCTCTGTATTGCAATTTATGTTGATGATGGACTTATTGTTGGTAACAAGGATGAAGAAATTGAAGTGTTTTCAGGGCTACTTCATGAGGAATTTAAAATTACAGTTGGCTCGCTTGAGAACTTCCTCAGAATGCAGATTAAGTGTCAAAGTGATGGATCAATTTCTGTTAGTCAAGAGGCGTATACAAACAAGATACTGCAAAAGTTCAACATGGCTGGAGCAAAAGGTGTGTTGACACCTGCCAGTCACGAAGAAAGTGATGTCTGTTGTCTGACTTTGCCAGAAAAACACCGGTACTGTACACTGACAATGCCAGTGCCATCAAACTAACCAAGAACCCGTAGTATCACAAGAGGTCGAAACACATTGAGGTGCATCACTGCTATGTGAGGGGAGAGACCTTAATGGTGACAGCAGGATAGAACATGTTGATGGAAGAAAACAACTGGCAGAGTTGCTTACAAAACCCATTGAACATGTTCGATTTGAAGTACTGTGCCGTGAAATTGGAATTACCTCTGGGGAGCAATGAAGTGACTTATGCAATGTCCGTTGTGTGACAGTGTTTTGGAGGAAGTAATAAGTCTGAAAAACACTGCACACTAGATGCATGCCGTGTTCATGCTATGTGCGTGTGTATTTACTGCGCAGTGTAGACTGGACGCTGCTGTGGTTTCTGTACTCCTCTTTTCTACTTGTTTGTGCTGCTTTTCACCAAATCACATTACAAAACAGTTGTCACCTCACCCACAACAGTATTGTTGTAGTAAGAATGACTGAATTAACTAGCCACTCCCAGCACAGTCATCACTGGAGACATATACTTATCATGAGCACATATGTACTGTTGAATACAAAACATTATTACAAGATCCATGGATATATTTATAATATTTTTTATACCAATTTTCACTTGCCTCTTGAATGTTTAGTGTCATTGCAATGGAATAAGGACAACAGAAGGTAATATTTGTCCCAGCAGTATTGTGTTATTCTGTTATGTAGATACTGCGTGATATTCATTGGAGTTTGTTGAATTCTCTGTCAGAGAATACAGAAAGGTTAATGTGGATTGAGGAGTCAAATACACCTGTGGTGAATCATATGTTAGGTGCTTTACTCTATGTTACCGTTCTCCTTATTGTTGCTGTTGTTTAGCAAAACACTATGCAGTTCTCGCTGCTGTTCCTTATTTATATGTACATTTAACTCAATGGTGACAGCTAGAAAGCCATTAGATGGTACTTTCTAGCAGATGAAATGTTTTCTCTGGATCTTAATAATGGTTTATCCATGCACTTGTTATAGGGGTGCAAGGCATGTGGTGATAAAATACCACACATTCCTAACCGTAGCACTAAATGGCAGTGACTTTAACATTTTGATCACTTTGCATTGTTTGGAAGTGGTTGTAGTACCTATTTTATAGAGGAACTCAAATTTATAAATGTACTGGAGATAAAGGTCTTTAGTCCTCCATTATCCTGATTCATATGTGTATATGTGGTACACATGAGCATTTACGTACTGAAGTAGCAGAATTCACTGAGGAGAATTAATTTAAACCTCCTTTATATTTAACAGGAGTCCCTTTGGTGGATGGTGGTACTGTTCGACTGCAGGCTCTTGTGGGGCTTTCTCGAGCTCTAGACTTAATACTCACCGGTCGAGCCATCAAAGCTCAAGAAGCATTTGAATGGGGCCTTGCCAATCGTTTGGTTGCTTGTGGGACAGGTAAACCAGAGTTTTAGCAGTTGCAGTATATCATCTGTAAATAGTCCATAATCTGTATGTTTGGTAATTGTCCAAATGTAATACAGTCTGTGACATGGGTCTCAAAAGGCTTCTCTTGAGGCCTGTGTGCATTAGGGGAATATGTAATACAGATGTTGTACAGTGGTGTAAGTTATATTTAAAATAATAGGCATTTAAGGATAAGACATTATTAACATTTACATAAAATTTAATTGGTGACTCCTGGTCCATCACATAATTATTTAGGTAATATAACCTTCATTAACTATTTTGGTAATGGTGTAGC
>Ga0209629_10004599_pt1 | contig 10248 bp, 4 predicted proteins | sample TergutCu122P5_FD_187286 | JGI IMG/M metagenome (GOLD analysis project Ga0209629, IMG submission 187286) | Cubitermes ugandensis P5 segment gut microbial communities from Kakamega Forest, Kenya - Cu122 P5 (SPAdes) (version 2) | ecosystem: Host-associated > Arthropoda: Insects > Digestive system >... | reverse complement strand
CCCCCCGATTTTGCCTACAGGAATCTTTAGCATCTGTTTTATCTTCCTATACCTTACACATGACCAACCCAGCATAAATTGCTATCTTTACGGCCACTGTCATATTTTGTTCTTTATACAATACTTGAAAGTTATATCTGCTTCTCCAAATGCTACCAATATCCTTGGTTGTGGATAACATGAAAAAATTCTGAATCAATTCAGATACAAACAATGTAGGTGCAACAGATAGATAAAACCTGCACATTTCAAGCATGAACCTCTGGAAATATAAGAAAGGAATTTACTATACTGGAATAAAGTTATCTTCCACAAATGATCAAAGTTTTAGAGGATTATGTATAAGTATTTAAACCAGGATTATAATTTATTGTGTCACTCTTACTCTGTACAAAAATCTGCATCAACTAAAAATTCTCCATTACAAAAACATATACAAGAATGGTGATGGTTCCATTGTATAAGTACCTTTTCCCATAGCACTGTAAATTAATGGTTACTATGTACTTGAAACAGGTACTGAATTATACGAGGATATTCTACATGTTAGGTTCAATCCCATAATGCAAGATGCACATGCATGCACTCTTAAAACGTGCATGCATGAGCACATGCACACACGCACACACAGTAACACCACTACCCCTTCTTCCATCACTCTTGTTTAAATAAGCTTGGGGAGGGGAAGAAATGTTGCTAACCCAAGGGCAGGGGCTGTATAAATAACTGTAAACAACAAACAAGAAATAATTTTAACATGTCCATTTTGTTGTGTTGTGGCACAACAATTATATCAGTATCTAGACAGATATTTATTTAATTTTTAAACAAGAAATAATTTAATGACTTTAATGTGGTGCCAGAGACAATACAACTTATCAATAGCAGTCAGCCCATTCACAGAAATGGCTTTACTTCACTTCTCTGGGACAAACTCCAATGCTGGTGGGGCTGGCTGCCCAGTCCATGCAAATACACAATTCCACCACCTTTTTTTGTGCATTGTAACATTGAGAAAGATAAACTGTACCTCACACAAGGGTGGGAGACTGCACCAACAACCATTAAAAACAAACAAGGACTTTTAAGTAACTCATACTAACAAAAATTGACAGACAAGCACTCATTACTGAATACCATCACTGTGTGTAACATATGCAAGCTGTGGTGCATTACTGAATTGTCTTACTGAATACCATCACTGTGTGTTACATATGCAAGTTGTGGTGCATTACTGAATTGTCCTTACTTCTCATAATAAGCCATACTGGTAACAATGATATTCTAACGTATTTGTTTCACATTAAAACAATGTCAGACAAATGTCACTACCTACCTGGCTGCCTACATTACATCGCAAGGGAAATTAAATAACAAAAATGTATATGAATAAGCCTTGTGAATACAGTTTCATTATTAATGCCTTTGTCAATCTCAAAATATGTGCTGAGAACAGTCTATGACAAAAAACATAAGTTAATGGTAAGTAACTGCACATGTGGGTGGTATGACCATGAACTAGCCATACTTCAGGAAACATAAAAGAGCAAAATATTTTAGTCATACTGAATACTGTAGGCAACATGGTCTTGTAGTCTACTACCCTCAAGATGGAGCCAGTAATTATCTCTAAAATGTTGTGTAGCAACTAAATACTACACAATGCACAACACAATCTATATTTTCACTATCACAAAAACCTCAAATTTCATATAAGCAGTATAGTACAAACACAATACATGTATTGATAACTTAAAAATTTTCATTCCAGCAACTTTAAGCCTGTAGTTTGCACAGCTAGGAAGTCCTTTCCAAACTCACAATAATGCTGACAATGGTTCCAAAATAAATTTTGTAAAGGGATTCCAAAGCATCTTCTTGTCACTGGTATCATACAATCTGATTTCTGCATGATCATCAATATGAAGCTCAGTCCCAAGTAAAGTAACTACTGATACTAACATGCCAGTCTCTTGGATAAGTTAAAGAAGAAGAGAGAAAAAAAAAAAAGTAAACGAAGGACAAGACAGAGCAAAGACAAGCAAAATACAATAAATTCCATATATGCTTGTTTCTTACTATAACCAGTAATACTGTATGTTTTGACTGAACAGTAACACCCACTACTACCAGAATCGTCTTGGAACACTACCATTCATGCCGTACACTACTTCCCGTTAAATTATTCTCCCACCCGGGAATATGATGCTAATGCTGACTTTAATTTCAGACAGTAACAGTTGGTGACACATCACAGCAATAATTGAAGATGTGTATCTGAAGTATTACAACATACTTGTTAACTGTGCAAATTTGATAAGAATGTCATATCACTGAATGCTTACCTTATGACATGAATTTCATAGACTGGAGAAGAAAGACAGGGCAAAACTTCCATTCCCAGAAGTTAAGAACACCTAATCTCCAAAAGCTCAAGCATTTTCAACTCAGAATTTCCATAATAAGTCAAAACTGTAATAACACCTGCTTAGTTAATTTGCCTGAATTGTATCTTTAGCCACATTGCAAATGTTATATCTCACAATAACTCAAGATTCAGATAATGTTTGCTTTGTAATACAGTCTGGCCCCAAAACTCTGATGAAACAACTGCAGTCCCATTAACAAAGGTACATACTTCAAATCAAGGAACCTTTTATACAATGGCAGTTGGTCCTACAGTCCATCTCCACAGTACTTCAGAATGAGACAACACAAGTGCACAGATGTACTGGAAACCTCAATCATCAACTGTTCACTAAACCTGATGGTTCATCTGGTTGATCCAAGTCAGAATCACTAGAACACTCGTTGTCTGAAGTTGTTTTATCACTCAATGCTCCAATACTGTTGCATTTTGCACTTAGCTTTACATGCAATGCCTGCAATCTTGTTAATATGTTTCGGTACTGGAAGGTACCTCTTTCCTCTCCAAATGGGTCCTGAAAACAAAATTGTATTTTAACACAAGAGTTAATATGAATAATCAGCTTTAGAAGTTTGCAAAAAATGTTCTTGTAATAATGGTGTGATACAATCTTTGATGTGTCACATATCTACTCACCTGTACTACACAGAAAAAAAATGCAACAGAGAATTCCAAGTACAAGTATCATGAACAATGAAAGGTAAAAGACATGAGGTGTAAAGTAAAACTTTTCCAGAATATTTCAATGTTAGGTGGCTGAACCTCTGCAGGTTAAATGTAAGTATGGCAGGCAAAAAGAATCAGTCTGAAAGCACAGGCAAAGAGGAACTTCTCCAAATATGCAAGTTTATAATAGAAATACTTCACCAGATTGATTTATGTTACTTTAACTGTATTAATTGTCAAGGCTTGATAAAATATGGCTGCTGACTCGAGTTGTTTTAGAGAACTGGTAAAGAGAAAATTATAATTTAAATATCAACTTTGTTTCTCACACTTATTTTAAATTGCTGTTTAACACATTCACTGCCAAGCTTCCCCCCCCCCTTCTTTTCAGACCATATAATGAATGTCAAGATTTGAGACAGAGAGAAAATGAAAATTCCGATTTAATATTCAAACAGATCTAGTGACCATACAAGTTCTTGACATAGCAGTTAACAAACCATTCAGAGACTGTCATCTGTATGGGCAATTGCTATATGGGAACTGCCCACTAACAACAGGTGAAAACATAAAACCATCAAAAGCACTGATGTGGCAGTAGATTAAGCCTGGCTTGAGTGACATTCACCTGAGTCCACCATCAGGATGTTGGAAAAGTGCTACATGTCAGACAATATGAATGGAAGAACACGTAGAAAACTCTTCTTCTATGGATGAGTGCGCTCACAGTGACTTGTTAACTGAGAAATGTTCTTGTCACTGTTCGCTACAATAATACTCTAATAATTTAGCTCTGATGTTAATTACAGAATACTAATCAAGCAAATATCACGTGACATAAAAACCTGGCTCATGCAAATGTACATATTTTCCTGAAAACTGAAGGTTTGTATGGGGGTCATCTTATACGAAAGGTAGTCATACTTTCAGGTTAACCCTTTGACGCCGGAATTAAATCCCTCCGAACAAGGCTGCCTGCCAGAATTTTTTACTGGGGATTTTAAATTTTAATTCTTACTCTTAGGGGGGGGAAAAAAAGCATATATCATACACTTTTCCTTCAAATTTAATGAAATAAAATTTTGCACTGTGCTTATGAATTGGTTAATCTGGGAAAAAATGTTCACCTATTTTTATAATAAATTTAGGCCTGTGAGTCACATGTATTATATAAAATGTGGTGTAAATAGTTCATTACTCACATAATTCTGGCTGCTGCATAAGGTCTATGGCACCTTGGATCACTGTTTTATCATGACACAAAGTACTGACAAAAAGGGTGATATATTACAAATGTAATTTGTGTGATATTCCACGAAACAAGGCACCACGCACAGGTCCACGTCACACCTGGCGCACTTGTACACTGTGCCCTTTCTTTGACTGCGCAAAGAACACAGACGGCAGGGCAATGGGGTGATTTCACTGGCCACTGTTTGTTATTGCTACTTCTGCTGAGGCTTCCTGCTGTTGTTCCTCTTCTTCCACAAAATAATCTTCTAACATCGCTAGCTTTCGCACCCGATTCCTAGGCGGTGTCAGCAACCAGAATTTCTCTTATGGCTTCCTCCTCAATTTTTATTTACTTTTTTTCCGGCCACTGCTCATGACCCACAATCATCTGCCTTGTTTACTAATATGTATGACTCAGCACAGTTTCAGATACGTAATACCAGTGAGTATGAACATCTTCTACAGTGACTTCTACAGATCTAAAGCTTAATGTGACTGCTGTATAAAAATTCCACCTATTCGAGGGTGCCCAAGACGTTACTACATTGATGGCTGTATGTTGCATGTTACTACCCCACAACCCCTACAGATTATCCTAGCACTACAAGAGGTATGTCTGTGGGTCCTTCTGTAGCTGTAAACATCGAGTTTTGTGGATATCTCCGACTTTTGAGCATTAGTTTTGTCTGAATTATGTGGGTACAGTACGCCACTGATAACCTTCCTGTTCAACAACTAGAATTCGCTTCATAGGCCAGTGTTGACATTTCAAAACACAGTGAACTCCAGAGCGAGCTATAATCAAAGCATGCCGAATTAGAACTGTATTATGTCAGCCGGGAAAAATGCGCAGTTACGAAGAGTCTATGTATATATCTGTGTTTGTGGAGGGGTTTAGGAGGTGAAGGGGTACATTCTGGCTCCTGCATGAAAGCCTCAACTTCAGGGGTCTTGCAGCATGACAAGCCACAGCAGTTAACAGATTAGGAGTGAGCAAAATTCCTCCAAACTTTGATACACTGTTTGCGACGTATATATAAGTTGTTCGGCTATTTAAAGGGCTCACTGCACGATGTATATGTAAGTCGTTCGGCGTTAAAGGGTTAATACAGTAAAATGCACTGAATAGCAGCTGCATGAATGCCTCCCCACATACCCACCCCCAGGATTTGTCCTTAATCCTCAGTTTTAGTCATTTCAATTTGCCAACTTTGTCAGGCACTATCTCAAGAACATAGTCAACCAGTCATAAAAGCCTCAGTTATAAAGGACTTCTGTTATAACACATCATTTTTAATTCTCTGTTTTCCTAGCTTAATCATAGTAACTACCTCTGTTACACTGGTCTCTCATATATTGGATCTTCAATTACACAGATTGCTTCAACATACTCTAATAGCTGATTTTCCTCTGCTATACCACTTTTTGGCAAAATAATGGACAGTTCACAATGGTTACAATGTGTTCACAAGCAGTGAGCTCACTTGTCGCAGAGACTTGATATGTTATTTGATACCATTTTTTTACCAAGAGATGCCAAATAGACTTCTCAGCATGAGCATGGAATCTAATATGTACTGTATCATGAAGATAAACAACAATTGTACTGCACAAATGTTGACCTCCTGCAATTTTTAGATTTGCTTAGAGGTATTACATGCCATGGGCTACTTGTATTCTCTGCTGTTCAGGCATAGGATATAAGATGATTTCCTGCTTTGTTCAGTAGAGAGTATATGCAGCCTTGTGTCATCTGGTTCACTGTGACCTGTTTCAACTATAATAAGTTTCCTTAATAATGATGAGGGAAACTAAGTAGATCAGACAGTTGATTCATCAGATTTTGCAGGCTCTGACTCTGACAAAAATGACTGGGATGGACTTAAGTGCTGTATTTCCAATCCCAGTGGATTACATCTCTACCGATGACACATAGGAGTTTCTGAGGTTCCTACCAATTGTGACATTGTTGCTGCTATTTGTAGCCATGCTGTAATGGATGACAGAAATGATGAAACTAAAATCAGTACTTGTGAAGCAGAAAGTGAACAACAAATTGTCATAACAAAGGAAGCTCTAAACAGCTTATAAAATTATGTGTCATATGTACTTCTGGATGTGCAAAATATGTCTGTTCATGTCCATATGCAATAAAACTTAAAAAAGTGTAAATTAAACAGTATTAATGTCAGTGTTTTTTTAAATGTAATTTAACCAAACCTTCAGTTATAATGGACCTTTGTAGCACACTCCTTTGGATCTGTTATATCTGAGGGTGACTGTATTACACAGTCAATTTCAAACTCCTATCTTTTACACTCAGTGTTAAAATTCTCATTATCAGTATGCTTCAAGATGCCCACTAAATCAGCTGTCACCATATTTTCATTATGTAATGCAGCAAGCTTGGAAAGAATATTAAGCTGCTGAATACAGAAATACTGTTTTGAATTAGGTTTTTAACAAATTGTGTAATGAAGCAAGAACTGTTGTTGTGTTATGGGATTTCATGTTGCGGAACTGACGTTATGAGGTGACAGTGTCTTTTTTTATGTGAAGACCAGAATACTCTTATGTGTAAAGAAATTATAATATTCAGACTGAAGCCAACAATTAGCAGGAAATGGTCAGAAAAAACAAAGAAAAAAACTATATATTACAGCACGAGTTTTATCCTTAATGGAACAACAGACCAAGAATATGACACGGTTGAAACATCAACATTTTCGGGTATAAAGACTCAAGGAAATTATGTTCGTGGAGATATATCCAGCTAGTCAGTTATTCATGCATATTAAAGGTTATTTGTGGAATTCTTCAGCATACACACAGTTTTAGTAGTCGTGCTGCAACCATGGCAAGGATCAGAACCTGCATACTCATCTAAGCGGCTGCAAACCTCTCAGGGAGGAGGGTTTATTTTTTAGTATATCCTGAGGGAATGGTTTTTCTGGTAGTAACCTGGTGTGAGAGTTAGGAAAATTCCTATTTGTGTAAGACTGTAAGAAATACTGAATTTATCACCAAGTTCTAAATTACAATGCCTGTATATAATTGTATTATACCGGAAAGAGGAAGCTTGACTTTCATTTTCAACTAGCTACTCTCAGCCTTACCACGCTTTATCCTGAACAGCTGTAGATATAAACTCTGAACCTCAAGTATCAGCATCTGATTCCCTTTGGGGTTAGACAGGCTGAACATATGGCCCACACAGTAGATGCCAAGGTGCTCCGTAACACCGTATCTTCCTCACTTACTTATGGGAATTAGTTCCACCACCTCATACACATTTTATATTTTATGTAAGCTACACGTGTAGCACAAAACTCTTCCACAGTACTTCCAAGGTTGTTACCCTCACCACATGCTTCTGCATGATTTCTGCTCAACAGCAACTCTTCATTACACTTCTGTGCTGCTTTAGGGAATGACCATAAAAAGTAGGGTCCGCTTAAGTGCTGTGAAATGTTATGTTAAATGTTTCATTTGCATATCAGGTATCCACACGCTGAACCTGGCTGTACACCGAGCAGTTTTGTCACAATGTTTGACAATGTGGCAGTTGCAAACTGGCCGCATAAATAAAATTTAATTTTTATTTTCAACACATGACAATGGACAAATACCAATGAGTGAATTATAACAAGTATGATATGCCAACAATAAAACCCTACAGAATTGGTTGCATAAGAAACAGGAAGTATGACAGAACAGGAACCTAACATTCATTTGCACTGCCACACCTAATGTATGAAGAAATTGAACTACTTGGTGCATACCATTCTGTATGGGTATGCTGGTATAAAAAAAGCCTATAATTCAAAGGCAAACACTTTTACCAAGACCATCCACCAAGACTGGCAGCGCAGACCACCAAAATGTGAGTCTCCAGGCTTTCTGTGAAAGAAACCTATTACCTGCATATGTTGTCCATGAAGGTGAAGTTTCTTTCTGACTGTACTCTCATAGTAGTCATAGAATTCAAGAAATGTTTTGCCCATTACTTCACTAAGTGCCTCAGGGATGGCGAGGCATGTTTCATTCTCCAGCATCCCACACACAGCCACTCGAAGTGTCTCATGTTGGATGATGTCATTGTAGCGCCCAATGTCACCAGGACATCTCTCCTATGAAGTATAAGAAAGATTATATCCTCTCAAGAGAACACTAAAATTAAGTACAGCAAAATTCTGTTAATCTGACTTGGCAGGACCACACATGCTGAAATACAAAATATTCTGGATATTCAAACAGCACCTATACTGACCTACGTTCTTAAAGGTAATTTTTTGTTGCTGCTCATATACTTGGGCTGTACAACTAATCACTTGGGTATCTCCATTTGCTGGTTCAAGGTCATCATGGTCCTTGCCTGTTTCCTGGAGTCTTCATACCTGAAGAAGTTGGGGGAGTAGGAGGCAAATGGTCAGGAGACACCACAACAGTTGGCATACAGACACTCTTGAAGACCTTTTCGAACATGTCGCTGAGTGAGACAGTTATTTCCAACTAACTGCACAGAATATTTGTAGTGTAAAAAAAAAAATTCCCTGAGATCTATCTGTTTCACTGCTGAAGCTCTTCTTCTGGTAAAAAGCAAAACTTCTGCTCTTGGCACCGCTCTCCTCAAGTGCCCGATAATTATGACTTCTGAGTTATCAGAAATCAGATTAAAGGAACTGTAATGCACTTTCAAAAGTACACAAAGTCTGGCACCTTACCAGTACTTCTGTAAATTCCAAACTTTGGTTAATAATGCCTATATCACATACACATAATGCCTGTTAAATGAGTCTGAGTTTTTTTTTTTTGAGCACCATGCAACCAGATTAGCAAAACAGTATACAATTCTGACCGCTACAGCATGCTTGTCTCTATAGCATCAGTAGTAGTTGTTCTATCGCCATCAAAGTAAGTGTGTTTGTTTCATGTGTCAAAAGTTTCAACATGTAGCAAAGTGCTGTGATCAAAACTATGGGCAAAACTGCCACAGAAGTGTACCAAGACCTGAAAAATGTGTACAGTGATGACTCAGTCACGCATGTCTTCCAAACATTGGACATCTTTCAAACGTCTGTACACGTACAAGCACCATGTCAGAAATGTGCAGTTCTGAAACAACAGCTGGCTGCTGTTATATGACAATGCGCCCACTCACTGCACACCGAATGTGAAGCAGTTTCTTGCTTCTAAATTGATCAGTGTGATCTAGCATCCCCCTAATTACCAGATTTGTCACCAGAAGACTTTTCTTCCCAAAGGTGAAACTGGCCCTAAAAGGAGAGCACTTCAGTAACATTAGCAAAATGTGTGGTGTGACCGAGATACTGAAAGGGGTTTCACTGCAGGACTTCCAGTGCGCTTTCAAGGACCTGTATAAACAATCTCCGCACTGTGTGGAGTTGGGGGGTGATTATATTAAAAGTCTGTCATAAAAACTTCTAAGTATATTCATTCATGTTTTCATAATAAATGCAGTCTCATTACCTAATGGGCACACTGTGTATGTCATCGGACCACATACACTGTCATGTCTTTTGAAAACCAGCTAGTGCAATGTGAAACAATGCATATCATGAGGATTCACGTGATACAATGTCACATCTCACAGGCAAATGAAACTTCTTTTCATACCAGGAAATTGCCATATGTAATGGTCAGCCATTTGTATGGTTTTTCTGATTTTACTGCCTTCGTGCCTGCATGCAGCAGTCAACATCATTCCTCCCTCTCAATTTTCTACCAGCACCCTGTTTAACCCATCGGGACACCATATAGTATAACACATGACGCACCTATATACACTAATTTTTTAACCCTTCAGCGTGGGGCATTTAAATCCCAGTTCAGGCGAAAATGGCAATTTTGTACATTTGTATTTTATTCATGCAAATTAATTTTTATTGACTTCAATACAT
>Ga0209629_10004598_pt1 | contig 10250 bp, 10 predicted proteins | sample TergutCu122P5_FD_187286 | JGI IMG/M metagenome (GOLD analysis project Ga0209629, IMG submission 187286) | Cubitermes ugandensis P5 segment gut microbial communities from Kakamega Forest, Kenya - Cu122 P5 (SPAdes) (version 2) | ecosystem: Host-associated > Arthropoda: Insects > Digestive system... | reverse complement strand
GCCGTAACCGAATTGCCATTGAGATTCATCAACAAGCCGTCTGTTAAATCGTCTGAATAAAAAACAGCGGCAGTATCCATCTTTATTTCTCCGTGATTTTCTACTCTGGCTTGTATCTTAGAAGTATAAGACGCTTGCAGGTGCACAGAACCTACAGATTCCATTTTTCCGCCTGCATCAACATATACATCGCCCACAACCGTCATTGGGATATCTTGTCCCCAAAGACTAAAACAAGCGATAAAAGTTATAAAAAATGTAATTAATCTTTTCATAATTCATCTTTCGTTTATTTGTTATTTATTAATTTGTTATTTTTATTTATTATTTGTAATACTCATTTTTTCTCTTAACAGAAGATCAGCCCTTATTTTTGCTCTTTGAACTTCCATATTATCATTGACATCCACTCCATACACGGCTTTTAGGTCCGGAATAGTTAAAGAAACATTTTTGGGAATATTGATCGGAGAATTCAATTTGTCCTGATTCGCTTCATAAATATAAATCCAGAAAGCCGGATGTCCATAATATTGTTTAGCCAATGAAGGCAGATCAGACGCTTCCTTTACAGACGCTATCGTTGTTCCGGTCGGCGCAACCGCAGAAGCCCCGGCAGTCGGTACGATTGCCGCCTGTGATACAGGTGTTGAAGCAGGCGCCGGCGGCGTAGTCGCCGCATTTGTTGCATTCGGTACGGCTGTAGTTGAAGTTGGCGTTGCTGTCGCATTCGGTACTGCCGGCTCTGTAGTCGCCGGCGTTGCTGACGCATTCGGCGCAGTGGTTGAACCAGGTGCAGGCGCTGTAGATGTTGGCGCAGTCTCTGTAGCCGGTACTGCCGGTGCGACTAACGATACTTGGGGCGCAACCGTTTTATTATTATTATCATTATTTATATTATTGTAGTAAATATAAGCTGTAACCGCCACTACCACAATAGCTGTAAATGCTATTATTGCCAAGATAATCCATAGAATTTTAGACCTGAATTTTGATTCTTTCTTAGGCGGAACAATTATATCATTTAAATGTGAATTCTTTTTCAGAAATATTGAGCTGGAGGCGTTTCTAATATTTACATTATTACTGTTGCGACTACTTCCGCCATTATTAGTTAGGGACTTTGTCGTTTTTAATTTTCTACTATCTCCCATCACATCACTTATTTTATTTGTAACTAATTTATTATTAAGTGGTTCATCTTTTTGTTCAGGCATATTAGGAACAGCATCAGCTTCTTTTTTTATTTCTTTTCGCACATTCACGGCGTCTTCTTCATTTAACAGTTTCCTTAAAGAGGAAGAGGGTATAAATGAGATGTGGAATTTCCCGTCCTCACGTTTAAATGGGCGAAAAATTCCTATTTGCGGCAAATTAACAATTTTTCCTTCTTTTAGTGGAATAGAAATAAGTTTATTAAGAATGCTGGCGTCTCTTTTTTCTTCTTCTCCGACTGCCGACATTATTCGTAACAATGAATCACTGCCGTTAGTCGATTTAAAGAAAACCGTCCGCCGATCTCCTAATGATTTCAGTTCTAAATGCCCAAAATCAGGGATCACAACACTTCGCCCGTTTAGCAGGGTTTCTATTATAAACAATTCCATAGAAATAACACTAATTTGCGCACTATCTGAGCGACTTTTCGCTATTCTTTCATCAACAAAAATCAAAGTTCTAAAAATTAACTATTAAACAATAAATCTATATCAAAGTACTAATTAAAATAGCCAATTCAATTTTGTCAACGCGAAGAGACAAAATCTATTTCCCTTTCGATAAAAGGAATGTCTTCTTCTTGTATCCGTGTCTGTATATCTAACAAAGTTGAACTTAATGAATCTAAATAAGTCTTTCGGTAATCATCAAAAATTTCATCCATTAAACCATGATTCTCATATAAATCCGCAATATTTTCATCAAATTTCTGAATCAATATACTAAAATCGGTTTCAAATTCTTTTAATATTAACAAGAACTGCTCTAACACTCTTCGCTGATGACCGAATGATGTTTGCTTTGTCATATTATTTAATCTCTATACATAAATTCAAATCATAAGAACTTATAAAACAAATCACTCGGCAAAGGTAATGTGTATTACGCAATACTTATTCATATTTTTTTACCATCTTAACATAGATTTTCACCTTTTTCAACCCATCATTCATTTTTTGTCATGCTTTTTTCAAAAATTGCGTTGGCGGAGCCCCCAATTGAGCTTTACAAAAAACAGAAAAATGCTGATATGAAGAAAATTTATAGTCATTTGCTATTTCTTGCAAAGATTTTATTCCTCGATTTATATCATTAGAAATTTGTTTCGCTCTTTGTTTTTGCATCCATTTATATGGCGACTCGTTAAAACATTTCTGAAATTTTTTAATAAAACCCGATGTAGAATAATTCGCTAAATTTGCTAATTCTTGAACATTATGCGCATTGAAAAAATTCTTCATAACAAAATTCTTAAATTGTATATCTTTCGTTAATATATTCTGCAAAAATCGTACCAAACTATTCGCATCATAGAAATGAAACAATAAAAAAATTAGTTCCTGCCGCTTTGATTCAAAAAAATCGGAGGAACGTATGCCTTCTTTCAAGTAGAGTTCCATCAAAGAAAGAAAACAAATAATGACTCTGTTTATAGGAAGTTTGAAAAATTCATCGTCCTCATCATTCTTATCATCAAGGACTAAGCTTTCAATCCATTTTTGCTCGGTAAACCAGGCTTCTATCGGAGCATGGCAAACAATCAACTGGGTTTGCTCTAAAATGGTTATTGCATAAAAATTATCAAAATGGGCAAAAAACATTTCATGAGAAAATACGGAGTGTGGTTTTCCATCGTTGATTTTGATCCCCACACTCCCCATAATAACAAAAAAAATCATCGGCGTACTGGATAATTGCCGTTCAAAACAGTAATCCTTTGGCAAAACCAGATTTTCCCATATCCTTTGATTTTTCAATATATCGTCGACGTTTTCCAATGCTTTTGCTTATTAGTCGATATAATCAATCGTTTCTTCGCCAATCAACTGACGCAATGTATTTTTCAATTTTATATACTGAATAAACAGGTCATGTTCTGCAATATGTTCATTGTCATGCATCGGACTCTTAAAATAGAACGACAGCCACGATTGAATGCCACTCAATCCGGCGCGTTTAGCTAAATCGGTAAATAACACCAAATCAAGGCAGAGAGGAGCGGCTAAAATTGAATCGCGACATAGAAAATCGACTTTTAATTGCATTGGATATCCCAACCATCCAAAAATGTCGATGTTATCCCACCCTTCTTTATTGTCTTTCCGCGGCGGATAGTAATTAATTCGCACTTTATGATAGATGTCTCCGTAGAGCTGCGGATAAAGATCGGGTTGCAGAATGTTGTCTATTACCGATAGCTTAGATTCTTCCTTTGTTTTGAAAGATCCCGGATCGTCCAGCACTTCTCCATCCCTGTTACCAAGTATGTTTGTAGAAAACCATCCGCTTAAACCCAGCATACGGGTTTTCAGCATGGGCGATATTACGGTTTTCAACATGGTTTGACCTGTCTTAAAATCTTTTCCGCAAATCGGAGTTTGCGTTTGTGCTGCGAAATCCCACATTGCAGGCATATCAACCGTCAAATTGGGAGCGCCGCTTATATAAGGAATGCCTTCTTCCAGACAAGCATAAGCATAAATCATGGAAGGCGCTATTTCAGGACTGTTTTCTTTCAGCGCTTTTTGCAAAGCAGGAAGCGTTTCATGTACTGCGCTGATTTTAGTATATACTTCGGTACTTCCACACCAGATACAAACCACTCTATCCAAATGATTATTCGCCTTAAATTCCTGAATATCCCTGCGAACAGCATCTTTTAAATCCCATTTTGTCGGAGCGTCTTTCACCCATGTCCCATGTAAGCGTTTGACAAAATTTTGATCAAATACGGCTTTCATCGGTTTCAGCTCCTGCATTTCATTCTTCACTTTCTCCAAATCCTCAACAGACAACACTTCCGCATGACGGGCTGCTTCATAAGCATTGTCCTCAAATATATCCCATCCTCCAAAAACGATATCATTCAGATTCGCCAAAGGCACAACGTCTTTGATTTTCAAAAATCGGTTTTCTTCTCTTTTACCCAGCCGAATGGTAGCCAACTGTGTAATTGAACCGACAGGGACGCCAAGTCCTTTACGGGCAATATATGTACCCGCAATAAATGTAGTTGCTACCGCGCCGCCAACCCCTATAACAAGTACGCCCAGTTTGCCGTTAGCATCTTTTATTTGTATCTTTTCCATAACAATTATTATTATATTTTCATGACCGAGAAAATCTCAGCCGCTATTATTCAAGTTATTTACCCGAATTGTATTGTTTTTGAGCGGACAAAGTTATAAAATTTTTAATAAAGCTACAAAGTATCTTTCAAAATAGAGTTGATTTTCAAAATTATTTTAATTTCATTGGTCGCTAACTGAATTTTTACTACTTTTGCGCTTCGTATTTTTATTGTAGTAATGGAGAAAATCACTACTATCATTAATCCTGTTTCAGGCACAGCTTCAAAAAAACGTATCCCTGATTTATTGAATCAGTATTTTCCTTCGAATAGATTTGAAAAGAAATTCTTTTTCACAGAATATCAGGGGCATGCATTTGAATTGGCAAATAAGGCAGTAAGTGAAAAAGTGAATTTAATAATCGCAGTAGGCGGCGATGGAACCGTCAATGAAGTTGCAAGGGCTTTGGTTGAATCTTCTTCGGTATTAGGTATTATCCCCATGGGGTCAGGCAACGGTTTGGCAAGAGATTTAGCTATTCCGATGGAAGTCCGCAAAGCGATGGAAGTGATAAGCGAAGGTAACATACGAACCATTGATTACTGTAAAGCAAACAGCAGAATTTTTTTCTGTACTTGCGGCGTTGGATTTGATGCTTCAGTCAGCGAACGTTTTGCCAAAGAAAAGCGACGGGGTCCTGTTTCGTATATGAGAAGCGTTCTGACCGAATATTTGCAATTCAAACCGGATACTTATGATATTGTCTTTGAAAACGAAGTCCTTAGTCGGAAAGCTTTTTTAGTTACCTGTGCAAATGCCTCTCAATATGGAAATAATGCCTATATAGCTCCGCAAGCCGATATGAACGATGGAATGATGGATGTTGCCATCCTCTCGCCTTTTTCTCCTTTAGATGTTGGACATTTGTTAATCCAAATGTTTACCAAACAGATAACAAAGAACCGCAAACTACAGTATTACCGATCGAAAAAGCTGACTTTAAAAAGAGCAAAACCGGGTATAGTGCATATCGACGGCGAACCTGTATATATGGATAAAATAATCTCTTTAGAAGTTTTTCCCGAAGGATTGAACGTAATTGTGCCGTCAAATCCGATGCACCCTGTGTATAGTGTTGCTTCTTTTTTTAGCAACCTGTCTTATTGGTGGAAAAAAAACGCTAAAATAAAATAAATGGATAATTGGATAAAAAAAAGCGCTAAAACAGTATCTAACAAAGGTGGAATTTTCACTTTCCTGCGTTCACAGCTAACTTCGCAATTGTCGAGTTACACCGATTTCTTCGTGACCATTTTATTAGCCAACCTGTTGGCTTTTGTTTTTCATAAACCGGACAATTCATACGTAATAGCGACCTTTATCGGGCAACTGTGCGGCGGGGTCGTCAACAGCGTTGTCAACTACCGATGGACTTTTAAAGCAAGCGCCGTAAAAAAACGCTATGTTGCAATCCGGTACTTGCCGGTGTGGGTTATCAGCCTGTTTTTGAACACTTCAGGGACTTTTTTATTAACGGAATTATTAAAAAAAATCCCATGGATAATGGCATTTTCTACTCCTGTGCGCAAAAATCTGTTTATCATATCCAAGATAGTCGTTTCTATTATAGTCGGATTTGTCTGGAATTTCAATATGCATCGTTTATTTGTATATAGAGATCTGCATTTGAAAGAATTGAAAGTAAAAGAGTTTTTTCGTCAAAAGATTTTCAGAATAATCAATCCAATGGTGAATAGATTAGATAAACAGGAAGAAAATCGTTTCGACGAAGAGCAGAATAATATTTCCTCATTATGAAAGATAAATTGATAGGCAAAGATGTGATTCGTAACTTGCATCCCCTGTTGCGGGGAAGATTCGGCAACAGGCTTGTTAATATGATTTTCAGCATTACCGGAATGAACAAAGTCAATGGGGTTTATGACGGTTCCAAACATGAAACCGGCGTTGGTTTTGTTACTGATCTGCTCGACCGGCAAGGCATTATCAGAATTGTAGAAAATCAGGAAGTATTGGATGAATTTCAAAATCAAGCGTTTATTACGGTATCCAATCATCCGTTTGGTCATATCGACGGTATTATTGTCATCAGTGTAGTTGCCGCCAAGCGCAAAGATTTCAAAATGATGGTTAACTGGATGCTCAATCAGATTGACACGATGGAAGAAAATTTTATCGGAGTGAATCCTTATGCCAAAGACAGTAAAATGGCATCGGTTAAATCCAGCATGGGCGGTGTGAAGCAGTGTTTAGAGCATATCAAAGAAGGTCATCCGCTGGGTTTTTTCCCTGCTGGCGGCGTTTCGACTTCTCATCTGACCTGCACCAGGGATAGAGAATGGCAAATCCCCGTCCTGAAATTGATAAAGAAAGCCAAAGTACCTGTTATTCCAATGTATATTTCAGGAACTAATTCCTGGATTTATCGTTTTCTTGGATTTATCGACTGGCGAGTACGCATGATTCGTCTATTGCATGAAGTTACAAATAAAAAAGGAAAAAAGATATACATTCGATTCGGAAAGCCTGTTTCGGTGGAAGAACAATCGCAATTTGATGATATAAAAGCATTCGGGGAATATTTAAAAGGGAAAACATACGAGCTTCAAAAAGAAAGAAGCGCGGGGGTTTTTTAGTGACGAGTGACAAGTGACAAGTGACAAGTAATAAATTGCTCGTCACTCGTCACTTGTCACTCGTCACTGTCTTCAATTCGGCAAAATCAGAAATAATCCAGTCTGCCGTTTCTTCTCCGATATATTCATTCCAACCGGCATTTTTTAACCAAATAGTACGGCAACCTACTGAAGCGGCAGGAACTATATCTTTTTCATAGGAATCGCCGACAACCACTGTTGCATTTTCAGACAACTGCAAGGCTTTAACTCCAAGACGAAAAATTTGAGGATCAGGTTTACGAACCCCAACTACCGACGATTCAATAATGACAGGGAAAAAACAGTCTATTTGAAAATCTTTCAATACGGTAGATATGTTTCCATAAAAATTGGAAACCAACGCCAACGGAAAATTTTCAGCAATTCGCTCAATTATTGGATATGCTTTTTTAACTGAAGAACGGGCGTATTCATAACAAAAACCGGCAATTCCCCGTTTCCATACCGGTATATTTTCACTTTCGGGCAGCTGTCTCTCAGCAATCAGCCATTCTATTTGAATATCGATTTTCAGACGCATCATGTCTAAAAAAGTATGATACGGTTTTATTATCGGATTTTTTCCCAGCGTTCGTTCTCCATATATATAGGCATTCCGAAATGTTTCTTTTGAAACCGGAACCTTTTCAAGCTGATATGCCTGCCAGATTATTTCTGCCCAATGAACTCCGTTACTGTCGATAGTTCCTCCATAATCAAACAAAAAGCCGCGAATTTTGCTGAAATCAATCATTTATTTTCCATTTCTAACTGTTTGCTAAATTCTGCACACATCCGTTCGTGTTTGACAATCATATAAGCGAGCATGATGTTTAGTATTGTCAATTCAAAGACAAAATAGATCCATGGCTGGTTTATAAACAATCCGATAAATAAAACAATGACACGCGTATTAAACGACAGCATATTGGTATATTTCATCAACGGAAAGCTTTTTCCCCGGAATGCTGCACGAAACCATTCGGGTAACCCCTTTTGATATTTCTCACGAATTATTTTCATCATTTGTTGAAAATTTGGGGACCACGATTCCTGCCCCTTTGTGTAGCCTATATAAAAGAAATCAAACAGTTTAATAATAAAATTCCGCCTCCAGCGCGTCTTTTTGAAATCTTCCTTCAACTGAACAGAACAGGATAATTCACTGCCGGATTTTCCTTTTAGAAAGAGTAAATGGGCATTGCGGTAATAATCAGCCATTGCAGCCTGTTTGCCATGAAAATAACCGGAAACGAAAACAATCGCCCAAATCCATAATCCCCAAGAAGGGTACAGTCGATAAGCAATGGCAAGATAAATTGCAGCAAACCATAAATCGCCGCATAAACCATCCAAAATGCGTCCGAGCGCCGATTTCTTCCCTGTCATGCGAGCCAGTTGCCCGTCGGCGCTATCATACATATTCGCCCAGACAAGCAACAGCATCCCCAGAATATTTATTTTCAAACTCGGAAAATAAAAACAGACGCCCGCGGCAATGCCAATAAAAATTCCTGCAACAGTGACTGCGTTCGGCGATATGCCGAATTTGTCGAACAACAGCGCCCAACGATAACCGATTGGACGATAAAAATGGATGTCAATAAATTCTTCTGTATCCAACGATTTCAGGGTAGAATTGAGTGTTGCTTTTTTTTGCGCCTCTTCCATCATTTTGTAATAAAACGCTCAATACATGCTGCGATATACGGCGCCGCCTGATCGCGGCAGGGAGCAAAACTTGGCCAGTCGTTAAAGTCAATTAACCGGATTGCGCCGGTTGAATCGATAATACAATCGCCTCCATAAATTTGCACGTTTAATACCCCCGCAGCTTTATCGCAAAGATTATACAAATCTTCTTTGTTGAAATGATTCTCATGGGATGTCCCGTTTATTTTTTCGAGACCGAATTTACTGTGGTTCAAATCGGAAGGATAAAACCAATAGAAAAAGTCCGTCCCTGCAACGCCATAAAATTTTAATAAATCGCCAACCAAATGTTCATTAATTACCGCCGTTGTGATTCCCCTGATGGCAAATTCTTTCAGAATGTCCTGAGCTTCTTCGGTATGCCTGACGTATGCGACATCTTCCCTGTGGATGGCATGAAAATCACCCCGTTTAATCCAGCAATTGCTAAATCCGGCTTCATCAAGCGCCGGAACCGGATTTTCATCCGTGTGGAGAATAATGCTGCGCGGATAAGAAATATTGTCCTCTTTAAACAGGCGAACCATCTTTTCACGCGAACAGTTTTCAATACCATAACCCGAATTAATTACTAACCGTCCGCTGTCTTCAAGGCTTTGCAACTTATGGATTGAAGACCAGTCGCGTACCATATTAAACAGAACGTCCTCCTGTATGTCGTTGGATGTTAAATCAGATTCCGTGTATTCATTTACCTTGTATCCTCTTTTGCGTAACTGCTCAGCCGTTAACGAAAAAATTGCCGCATCATTTCCCACGTGATTCGGGGAAAACTGATTCCCTCTGCGAATACCGGCGATTGTCGCTTCTCTCATGTATCGAATTTTATAGAAGCCGCAAAATTAATAAAAATTATTGGTTTTTTTATCAATTATTGCGCTTTTTTTAACAAAAAGGCTTCGGCTTTACTTATATCGCTCGCATGATCAATATCAATAATTTTAGAAAAGGGGTAAGCTTTCAGATTTAAGCCTTCGGAAACAAGTCTGCGCTGATAGTTTCGCATTCGCGACATACCTTCCGAAACAGCATTTTCCAACACAGGAATTACTGTGCGTCTCAAACAATAGATGCCGCCTGAAACATAAGCGCATCCGGTTTCCGGCAGGTCAAGAAAATTCAAAATTTTTAAGCCGCTATCTGTTTTAACATATAAGGGTTTTTCATCATCCACAAAATCGGTTACAGCCATCAATCCATCCAGCCTGTCGGAGTTTTTAAATGCCTGAATATAACCGCTAAATTCATCTTCCATAAAAATGGTATCAACCGTTGTTAAACAAAACCGGTCGTTTTCTAAATAACGGCTTAATTCATACAGACTGTGCATCGAACTCGGGGTCGATTGAATGCGCAAATGAAAGGGAACAGGAATCCGGCTGTTTTTCAGGTATTCCTGCACTTCTTTCATTTCATCATTCACAATCACACTGATAGAAGATGCGCTATTTTTCAGAAAGATACGAATTAATCTTTCAATCATCGGAATACCCTGTATTTTTATCAACGGTTTTGGAGTTGTTATTCCGTCCTGTAGAAGACGCGAGCCTTCGCCTGCCGCAATAATTGC
>Ga0209629_10004597_pt1 | contig 10250 bp, 9 predicted proteins | sample TergutCu122P5_FD_187286 | JGI IMG/M metagenome (GOLD analysis project Ga0209629, IMG submission 187286) | Cubitermes ugandensis P5 segment gut microbial communities from Kakamega Forest, Kenya - Cu122 P5 (SPAdes) (version 2) | ecosystem: Host-associated > Arthropoda: Insects > Digestive system >... | reverse complement strand
ATCAGGGAAATGCACAAATTGATTTTTTGATACAGCGTGGTGAACAAATCATTCCGATTGAAGTGAAAGCCGGAATTCAAGGCGCTATGCAAAGCTTACGGTGGTTTATGAAAGAAAAAGGCATTGATATAGGAATTCGCACATCGCTTGAAAATTTTACTTATTATGAGAATATTGAAGTTTACCCTATGTATGCGATATCAAATTTGTTGCATGCTAAATAAATTTCTTGTCTTACATAAAAATCCTATCTTTGTCCTATGCCAAAAATTCTTGTAATCGAAGACGAAAGCCGCGTAGCCGATTTGCTTAAACGCGGGCTGGAAGAATCGGAACACTCCGTGAGAGTTGCCGATAGCGTAATTAACTATTTGCGTAAGAAAATCAACAAGAATTTCGATACGAAACTGATTCATACCAAGCCCGGAATGGGATTTATATTCAGCTGACATCGATGACGACCGCATGGTGACTATTCACGGGAATGAATATTTACTCCGTACCGCTTTTATCAACCTGATGGAAAATAACTGCAAATTTTCGCATAATCACAGTTCTACGGTACGTATTTCGTTTCCGGGCAATAAGGTTCTCATCCGTTTTTTCGGACACGGGCATAGGCATCTCGCGCGAAGACCTGGAGCAACCGTGGAACGTATCGTCAAGTTGCACGGAGGCGCTGTTTCGGTTGATTCTCGGCAAGGGGAAGGAACTGTGTTTACTCTTGCGTTTGAGCATATTTGACAGCCTAATCTATAATCTCACTGCTAATAGTTCATTGCCGAGTTGATGTAATGCCGTTTCTATTTTTTTGCGCTGTTTTTCACGTGGCTTTTTCAATCCGGAAGAATAATGATGTAAAAGTTTTTGATTGATACCGGTCATGTGTTCCAATGCCACATTGGTAAAAATTTTATTGTAATAATTCAAGAAACTTTGCACATCGTATTTATATTCAATAGTATATTCACCTTGTAATATCGCAGGTAAATTTGTTTTTTCTCGTGAATTGATAAATAATTCCAATCCCTTCAAAGCATCTTTTTTTGCTTCATCGGCCGTATTTCCCGCTCCGTAAATACCCGGACAATTTTCTGCATAAGCGCCGAAATGATCAGGGCTTGCTCCTACTTTAATAATAATTGTTTCCATATAAATTGTATTTTATAGAGGATTATTTCAGCTTCATTATTCGTGCGATCGATCGTCTTAGCGGTTCATACATCTCTTTTGCCCCATGATAGGGAACAGGCGGTGATAAAATGCCGTTTTTCAAATAGAAATAATGACTGCCTTCCGCATGAGAATACTTCCAACCGTTTCGCTCAATTTGTCGGTGAAATTCCGTGTACTTCATTTTATTTTAGTATTGAATTTGACCATGTAAAGATAACTATTTATATACCTATATCAAAAATTTTCATCAATTATTTGTATCGAAAACGAAATATTTAACAATTTTTTTGACCAATATCAAAACGTTTCCCTCCTGACTTTATGTTTGAATTGACAAAAGCAGAATGGAATGAACCGGTCACAATTTGTGACCAGATACCTGAAGCGATGAAACACAGTTATATACCGCCATTTGCATTTACCGAACACGGTGTAACGAGGAAATATTTACCGATGCGGGAATATATGTTATAAATAGCTGCAAACAAGAGGGCGAAGTCCTAAGCTGTAATAGGATTTCGCCCCTGCATAGCTCGGTTTGGCACTGTTAACTTAACTTTTTGTAACGTATGACTTTTCGATTGTCAATTAGTTATTTTAGTATTAATAGTATATTTATTTGCAAATATACACAAGTTTGACGCATAAAATGTAGTATTATTCCGGTATAATCTATTATTTTAATTCATTATTCGGATAGATGAATCAACGATAAAGTATTTATGCCTACAAAATGATTCGACCCGGTAAATTTTGTGATTTTCGTAAATAAAAATAATAATAATTCCGTTTTTCGAAAAATTTATTGTTCGCCATTAAAAAAAAATATCTATTTTTGTAACGGCTTTGTTTGATATTTATTTATAAATTCTTTGTGTCATGAATGAGGGTAATATCTATTATGAGGGTTTTATGCGTGTCCTTCAGAAGAAAATTCCGCATAAGGCGACCCTCGCGAATACAATTACCGATATATTAGCTATCGACAAAGATGCTGTATATCGTCGTTTGCGCGGCGAGGTGAATTTTTCGTTTGCAGAAATAGCGATTATTGCCAAAAATTTGGGTATATCCATAGATAAAATTGCGGGAATAGAGAATATACAGTCTAAGCCCTCCACGATAAACATCAGCAGGCAAGTCAACCCTACGGAATATGATTACGAAATGTTTGAAGGACATGTTAATTTATTGAAATCCATCAAGAACGAGCCTGATACAAAAATCATGGAGATCGGAAATGCAATTTCGCATTATCTTTACCAGGATTACGAATATATTACCCGATTCAACCTGTTCCGATGGAATTTGGCCAGCAGCTACGGAGATGCCCGTCCTTTTCAAAAAATAATTATACCTGAGCGATTGCGGATTTTGCAAAAAGAAACTTGCAGGTATGCAAGGTATATTTCTTCTACTCTCTATATGTGGGATCCCTCTATTTTTCAGCGTTATGTGACAAGTATCAAATATTGCGATAGAGTACGCCTCATCGGAGAGGAAGATATTGCTCTGATTAAAAACGACTTGATGGAGTTTTTAAATGCTATTGAAAATCTGGCAATTAGAGGCAAACATGAGGAAACGGGAAATGAAGTATCCCTTTTTATATCGGATCTCCCCTTCGATTCCAATTACAGTTGCATTGAAAGCAAAAACATACATTTAACTCTTTTTAGGGCATTCTTGTTAAATGCAAGCGTGACTTTTGATGAGGAGGTCTTTAATGAAGTACTTTCCTGGATGCGTACCGTGCAAAGAATGTCAACATTGATATCGGTGAGTGGCGAAAAAATAAGAACCGCATTTTTCGATGCGCAACGAAAAATAATCGATACAATTTAAATGAAAAGAGATGACATACACCGTAATTTGTTGAAAGCATTAGAAAAAAAGATTCCCGAGAAAACTAAACTTGTGGAAATGCTGACGGAGATACTTTTCATGGAAAAAGGGGCTATCTATCGCAGATTACGCGGAGAAGTGCCGTTCAACTTTTATGAAGTGGTGATTATTGCCGAAAAATTGGATATTTCTTTACACAATATTATTTATACCGATTCGGTGCGGGCAGACCGTTACGAACTGAAAATAATAGAATACACAAACATGAATGAAATAGATTATAAACAATGGGAAGATTATATTTCGCTGATCGGTTTGGTGAAAAACGACCCTCGTTCGGAGATGGCAGAATCTTCCAACGTCCTGCCGATGTCTATCTATGCGGGATTCGATTCGGTTTCAAAATATTTTTTGTTTAAATATCAGTATCTGTACAGTGGTACGGAGAGCCGTATTCCATTCCACGACCTGGTTGTCCCGGAAAGATTGCAGCGGATACACCGGTCGTATTTTATTGTGTCGAAAGGCTTCGCCAAAACCGTTTATATATGGGATTGCTTGATATTCCGAAATTTGGTGACCGATATCAAATTTTTTTCCGCTATTAATTTGATTTCCGGCGATGATATACAACAAATCAGGAAAGACTTGTTTGCTCTTTTGGACTATATCGAAAAAATTACGTCGGACGGCTGTTTCAAGGAAACCGGAAACCCCGTATCTTTCTACATATCCGATATTAACCTTGACGCCGATTACAGCTATCTGCAATTCAATGACATGTACATCAGCTTTGTGAGGACTTTAATCCTCAATTCCGTAACATCCACCGACCAATCTTCTTTCGTGATAATAAAGAACTGGATTCAATCCTTAAAAAAATCATCCGTATTGATTACTCAAACCGGATTGGTGCATCGGGAAGATTTTTTTGAAAAACAACGGATGATTATAGCGGAGTTGTAATGATTGTGGGAATGTGCATGCGTGGAAACTTGAGCTTAACATTCGGGGACGGGAGAGAATTGCGCCGTCATTGCGAGTATCATAATGTCAATACATGAAGAGCGGAGATTGAGTGCATGAAGAGCGCATGAAGAGTGCATGAAGAGCCAAATACAAAAAGAAAGGATATTCAGCTGCAATACGATTAAAATGCAATCTATTCGGCTAAATTTCCTTTCTTATTGATTATTTGTCTAGCGGGTGCTCTTGAGTTTCCATTCGCGGGGCGTAATTCCGTATTCTTTTTGTTACCGTATCCCACCGTCCTGTTAGGGACGGAATGTGGTAAAGAAACAAAATAAAACAAATCAAACCGGCGAATACATACACGCAAATACATTACAAACAATCACATTCCGTCCCTACGGGACGGTGAGATGCGGTGTGATTTCGTTTTCTACCAACATTTTGTCCCTAAGGGACAGGTAGGAAAGCCGGTGATTTGTTTCTGAAACGGATCGGTAAAAAACATACGAGCGAAAATTTCCTCTTACTTTTGGGAAAGATTGAAATAAAAATCCAACCAAAGCGACCGAAATCGAGATGCAGCTTAAAAATTTTGTCAAAAAAATTGTAGAAATTAAAAATAAACATTAAATTTGCGCTCATAATTATTAATAAATTTTGCCTATGATATAAAACAATGTGCTGAAAACGCAAAATAATACATATTAAAAAAAAGCGTTAACTTTTATTCTGGTGTACGAAACTTAGACAATTTCAAAAACCAACCATTGAGTAAAGTTGTTAATGCTCATGTTTCGGCGTGGGCTTTACTCGTTAAATATTTGGTTGGTAGGTAGTCTAAGACCTCGTATACAATAATAAGAGTTTTGTCCCCGCTTTTTTTATGTAAATATATAAATGACAGAAGATTTTATAAACAATTTAATATTAATAAATTAAAAGTAGAGATTATGAAAAAGAGTGCGAATTTAAGTAGAGTAATGGAAACCGAGAACCATTTAAAAAACAGGACTAATCCGAAAAGTCAAACGAGTAGGAAAAAATTATTACCGGGAGCAATATTGATGTGCTTACTGTGGGCAATACCTTTAATGGCGAATGCGCAGACTTGGCAAATCGGGTCGAATGTAACGGCAACGCTTTCGAGCGGTACGCTAACTATTAGTGGTACGGGAGACATGGCAAGTTATTCAAGCGATAACCAACCTTGGTATTCTCAAAGAGCAAATATTAATGCTTTAGTAATTCAAAGCGGAGTTACTTCTATCAGTGCTCAGGCTTTTAATAATTGTACCAATTTACAAACTGTGACTATCGAAGATGGAACTGTGGCTTTGAGATTTGTTGGATCATATGGTTATGGTCATTTCACAAACAGTCCGATAGAAACATTGTATTTGGGTAGAGATTTAGAAACAGCGTATATTGGTGGAGATTACAGTAATGGTTCTCCTTTTAATGAAAATACAGCATTGCAATCCTTAACCATTGGCAAGGATGTTACAACTATAAATGATAACAGCTTTCAAAATTGTACAGGATTGCAGTCGCTCACTGTGGGAATTGCGATTATTACCATTGGTAACAATGCTTTCTATAATTGTTCCAGATTGGCGGGAGCACTCACTATTCCCAATAAAGTTAAGACTATTGGCAGTGGAGCTTTTCAAGGCTGTCGCGTTTTGCCTTCTGTATCTATCCCTAATTCGGTTACTTCCATTGGCAGTCAGGCTTTTAATGGTTGTACAAACTTACAAACTGTGAGTATCGAAGATGGAACTGTGACATTGAGATTTGTTGGATCGTATGGTTATGGTCATTTCACAAACAGTCCGATAGAAACATTGCATTTGGGTAGAGATTTAGAAACAGCGTATATTGGTGGAGATTACAGTAATGGTTCTCCTTTTAATGAAAATACAGCATTGCAATCCTTAATCATTGGCAAGGATGTTACAACTATAAATGATAATAGTTTTCAAAATTGTACCAGATTGACAGGTATTACAATCCCAAGCAACATTACTTCAATTGGAAGTTCTGCCTTTTCTGGTTGTAGATTTAAAGAAATCCACAGTAAAAATCCCAATCCGCCAAGTGCAGTTGATGGTTGTTTTTCTGATATGTATGCAACTTGCAAATTATATGTTCCAATTGGATCTGGAAAAGCATATGAAACAGCAACCGAATGGATAAAATTCTTTGATAATGGTAATGGTTTTGAAGAGAATACTAATGGTATTGACAAAGTTCTTACCGATCAACTGTCAATTTTCCCAAATCCCGTCATAAACGAACTTTTCATAAAGTCAGAGTTACCGGTTAAAAAAGTAGAAATCTATTCACAGGCAGGAAGTTTGTTGATACAGGAAAACAACTTTACCGAAAAAATATCCGTATCTGCTCTACCAAAGGGTGTTTACCTGCTCAAAGTTTATACCGGCAAGAGCATGGCTGTCAGTAAGTTTGTGAAAGAATAAATACATGTAAAATTTTACAACGGTAAAATCAGGAAATGGGTTTTACCGTTTTCTTTTGTCATACAATACTTTGTATTCAAAATAATATTACAATTTTGTAGATTGCGAGAGTCTAAAGATTATTTTTGGAAAAAGGCGAGAATCAAAAACGCCCGATTTTATTTCCTCTCTCAGGTCGTAAAATCGGGCATTTCGTTTATAAATTTTTTGACGGTTGAGGTCAGTGAAGTTGACCGAAGTAAAAGCGCTTTGGTTAATTTAATTCTAACTCGCAATCCGCTGCCGACAAAAAATGTGTTATACAACACAAACTATATTTTTTATCAATATCGAAATTTCTTTACTTTTGCGGAAACATTTGAAATAATATGGATTTACAACCGATTCAAAATAAAATCTACGAAATAAGAGGCCGATATGTTATGTTGGACTTCGATTTGGCAGTACTGTATGGAGTTGAAACAAAGAGCTTGAATTTGTCTGTAAAGCGTAATATGAAACGTTTTCCGGATGATTTTATGTTTCAACTTTCTTTAGGAGAATGGAATAGCTTGAGGTTGCAAATTGAAACCTCAAAACGAGGAGGGCGCAGATATTTACCTTATGCCTTACGAGGTTCGCAAGTTGAAAGAATATGTAGAAGAAATATTTACAGACCAAAACGATATAAACGAGGATACCAGAATACAACTTGAGCTTATCAATGAAACCTTGGCCGAATTGCAGGCAAAAAAGAAGGAATCGGAGAAACCTCGAAAACCGATCGGGTTTGTAATTCCTCAAAATCCGAAAACAGAGGAATAGATTTTTGAACTTACAAGGCAAGAATCTAAAATCTTGAGGTCGCAAATTGCGTCCTCAAGTTGGGGCGGTTCACGTTACCTTCCGTTTGCATTTACTGAATTAGGCGTTGCGATGTTAAGCAGTGTGTTAAATTCAGAAAAAGCAATAGCTGTAAATCGGGATATAATGCGAGCTTTTGTTTTGATGCGTCAATACGCTTTGGGATATGCAGAACTTAACAGGAAATTGGAAGACTTTATGATTGAAACCAATATGCAATTCAATGAGGTTTACCAAGCACTTACAGAGTTGGCGGAACAAAAGAAAGCAGCGGAGAAACCCCGCAGACCGATCGGGTTTGTTATTCCTCAAAATCCGAAGAACGAGGAATAAACATATCGCGACGTTAAATTTAATGTGGCTATATTTATTTCGACGAGGGAAAAATTTCTTTTCCAAAAAACAAAACTATAGATTTTTTCTCTCTCGATTGCTGAGATTTTGTTAAAAAAATTGTGGTAATCAAAATAAAAAGTTAAATTTGCACCGTAATTGTTAACGATTATTACTATGACGTAATATATAATAATATGCTAATAATCACAAGATAAGACATATATAAAAAGCGTTAGCTTTTGTTCTTGTGTTCGAACTTCGCAATTTCTAACATGACAAGAATAAGTGCCGATGCTCACGTCGTTTATCGGCGTGGGCCTACTTATTTGGTCATGTAAGGTAGCGAAGACCTCGAACACGAATATAGTTAGAGTCCCACGCTTTTATAATTAATAAACCCTGCTAACTCGGGACGGAAAGCATCAAAAAATAATTTAGTTATGAAAACAAAATCACTACTATTGCTTATCTGCATGGTATTCATATTATTACCATTACAGGCAAAGAAAGTTGAATTGGGAAAAGCCGAAAAATTGGCTCAAAATTTTCTACAGTCAAAACACAAATTACAAACGAAAAGCGATGTTCGTTTGAGATTCACGGCAACAAACAAAGCCGGTTCGCTTCGGTCCGGAACCGGTTCGCTTCAAAATGTTGAGGATACGGTATATTACTATGTATTCAACGTAAATGAAAATACCAAAGGCGGCTTTGTGATTGTTGCAGGCGACGATGCGGTAAAGCCGGTATTGGGATACTCCGACAATGGAAACTATGACGAAAACAATTTGCCGCCGAATTTTGCTTATTGGATGGATTATTTGCAATCGCAAATAGCATATGCCCAAACACATAATTTGCCACAAAGTAATACCATAAAAAATGAGTGGGACAATTATTTGAATGGAAATGTTTCATATTCAACAAGCGCTGTAGAGCCGTTAATTAAAACAAAATGGGACCAAGGCGCGCCTTACAATAATTTATGTCCAATAATAAACGGAACGACTACTCCAACAGGATGTGTTGCAACAGCTATGGCGCAAATCATGAAGTACTATAATTTTCCGACGAGCGGTAGTGGACAAAGTATGCCCTATACAACGCCTTCGGGAATAAATATGCCATCGGCAAGTTTTGAGCAAAACTACGATTGGGCAAATATGTTGAACACGTACACCGGCAGCGAAACACCGCAGCAGCAGAGTGCGATAGCTATGCTAATGCACCAATGCGGGCTAAGCGTGAGTATGCAATATAATACATTCGAAAGTGACGCCTATAATGAAGCAGTAACCAATGCCCTTACGAACAATTTTGGGTATGATAGAAACATGCAAATTATATATAAGAGCAAGGGCGCATGGGATAGTTTTTTAGGTTGGAGACCCTACGGTGATACAGAATGGGAGGCTTTGCTAAGAGCTCAAATTGATGCCAATATACCTGTTTATTATGCAGGATTAGGTTCAATTAGTCATGCTTTTATTTGCGATGGATACGACTATACAGGTAAATTTCACTTTAATTGGGGATGGAGTGGACAATTCGATGGATATTTTGTAACCTCCGCTTTGAATCCGGATGCTTCAGATTTTAACTCTAATCAACTTATTATTACGAATATAAAACCAGTACAGAGCTATTTGAATCAATTGAATATTAACGAAGGAATACTCTCACCGGCATTTCGTCCTTATATTTTTGATTATACAGTCCATGTGGAAACTTCTGTGGAAAGTATTGATATTAAAGGAATCACCGATTTTTCCAACGCAACTGTTACAGGCAACGTAACGAATTTACCATTAAAACTTAATGATTATACAGATGTGTCTATTAAAGTTACACTTTCTGACGGAAATAGCCAAACCTATAAAGTTTCTGTAATGAGAGGAAATATTCCGAATGCTTCATACACAATAAAAATTGATGACCACGGGAAAACAATATCTAATTTTGTAGGAGTTGTATCCGGCGAAGTTTTGTATATTAACTGGGGAGACGGAACTGTACCAGATAAAATCATTACAAATAATGAAGTTTATTCTATTTCCAATTTTCCGGAATACTTTATATATGGAAATTTGATGCATCATACATACAGTAACGCAGGAGAATATCAAGTCACCTTTTACGGAGAGAATGAACTGATATGCCCATTATTAACGCTATGGCAAAATGCTCAAGGATGCCCGGCGATGAATTTTGACGATGGAGTTTATCTTAGCCAAATAGATATGAGAAAAGCCTCACAATTGCGTGTTTTATTTGTGGAAGAAGGTAATATTCCAAATTTGAATGTAAGTCATAATACAGATTTGGAAGATTTGTATTGTAATAATATCCAACTTTCGGAATTGGATGTAAGCAACAATCGCAAACTATTAAAATTAGAATGTTCCTCCGGTAATCCTTACAAATGGGATACCGGTTTTAATAATCAATTGACTTCTTTAGATGTAAGTAATGCTACGGGATTAAGGATCTTGATGTGTGAGTATAATAAACTTTCAGAATTAATAGGATATAATAATAGCCCAATGCTATGGAATTTTCATTGTGAAAGAAATTTACTCAAAAACTTGGATGTAAGCC
>Ga0209629_10004596_pt1 | contig 10253 bp, 4 predicted proteins | sample TergutCu122P5_FD_187286 | JGI IMG/M metagenome (GOLD analysis project Ga0209629, IMG submission 187286) | Cubitermes ugandensis P5 segment gut microbial communities from Kakamega Forest, Kenya - Cu122 P5 (SPAdes) (version 2) | ecosystem: Host-associated > Arthropoda: Insects > Digestive system >... | reverse complement strand
AAACAGCTGCCTGTGCATGGAAAACTCTTCCTCACGCGTCTCCCGCGATACGATAGTATAGAAATACGCTCTGTTCTCGCCCTTCTTCGGGCGCAGTATACGCCCGAGGCGCTGGGCCTCCTCCTGTCTTGAACCGAAGCTGCCGCTGACTTCTATCGCCACGTTCGCGTCCGGCAGGTCTATCGCGAAATTCGCGACTTTCGACACGACAAGGACCGGCACTTCGCCTTCCCTGAAGCGGCGGTATAGTTCCTCCCGCTCCTTATTCTTTATCGCGCCCGTTATCAGCGGCGCGTTCAGTTCTTCGGCTATACGGCCCAGTTGGTCGAGGTACACGCCGATAACCAGGATATGCGCGCCGGCGTGTTTGGCAAGCAGTTTCCTGACGGTTGCCAGCTTATTCGGGTTCTCCGCCGCTATGCGGAATTTATCGCGCCTTGAGGCGACGGCGTAAGGCATTCTCAGCTCTTCGGGCATTGGTATGCGTATCTCGAAACACTCCGCCTGCGCAATCCAGCCCCGGCCTTCCAGGACTTTCCAGGCCATCTCATGGCGTTTCGGCCCGATAAGCGCGAACACGTCCGTCTCGTGGCCGTCCTCCCGCACAAGCGTGGCCGTCAGCCCCAGCCGGCGTTTGGCCTGGAGTTCCGCCGTTATGCGGAACACAGGCGCGGGGAGGGTATGCACCTCGTCGTAGATGATAAACCCCCAGTTGCGCTCAGAAAACAGCTTGAAGTGCTTCTGTTCCTCGGCCCGGTCCTTCGCGCTGATGATTTGGTATGTGGAGACCGTGACCGGTTTGATTTCCTTCCTCTCGCCGCTGTATTCGCCGATAAGCTCCCGGTCGATGTCCGTTTTCTGCGTCAGCTCGCCGATCCACTGACGGACGGCGGTGATTGAGGTCGTCAGTATCAGCGTCTCCGTTTTCAGTTCCGCCATAGCCGCTATGCCGACGATTGTCTTCCCCGCGCCGCAGGGCAGAACCACCACGCCGTGGTCCCCCTTGCCGCCGGCGCGGAAAGAATTCACCGCCGCCAGCTGGTAATCACGGGGCCGGAAGATATCGTACCTCAGGCCGAACTCCAGCGCCTCGCCCGGGGCGTACCCGGCCATATCCTCCGGCGGGAACTGGATGTTCATCAGCGCCTGTTTGATATGCCCGCGGTACGCGGCGTCGATTTTTACCCGGTTTTCCGCCGGCGCGCCGATAAAGAACTTATACACCGACTTTTCGGCGCGGAGCTGCGCCATGATATAGGCGTCGTCCGTTTCTAAAAACAATTCGCCGCGCTCTTTTATTATGCGCACTTTCCCATAGCGCCCGCTGAGCTGCCGGACCCGCGCGATTACCGTTTCCGACACGGGGTATTTGCTGTATTTCGCGAGGCACACCAAAACATCCTCACTCTTTACCCCCGCGCTTGCCGCGTTCCAGAGCGAGATCGGGGTGATCCTGTATGTGTGTATATATTCGGGAGACTTCTCCATCTCCGCGAAGGCCGCCAGCTCGTCCCGCGCGGATTCGTAGGCGTCGTTGCCGGTCTCCAGAAGCAGCGTCATGTCGCTCTGGACGATGAGGGGCTTGCAGGTGTTTTCAGACATGCTTATATTATGCCATATATTTGCTGAAAAGTAAATATGGCAATATCGCTCATTTATGTTATAATAAATATGAACAATGAAAAGGGGTGAACGAAATGATTGTTACGGCTACGGAGTTTAAGACCAACATAGGCAAATACCTTTCCCTCGCTGACGACGAGGATATTTTGATTACAAAGAATGGCCGGAGCGTCGCTAAACTCATAAGCGCGCGCGACGGAAAGGCGTCCGCGCCGCGTTCCCTTCGGGGCGTCCTGAAAGGTTCCGACGCCACGCTGGAATCTATCCGCGAGGAAAGGCTGGCGAAATACGATGAAAGCATTGATTGATACAAATGTTATTATTGACTATCTCGATGACCGCGCACCTTTTGCCGACGACGCCGAGAGAATATTCGACCTCTGCGAGCAGGGTGAGCTAGCCGGCGTTATAACGGCAAGCTCAATGACGGATATTTATTATGTCATGAGGAAGATCATCGGCCGGGAGAAAACGCTGGAAAACCTGAAACTGTTGTTTTCAGTGTTTTATATAGCCGACGTTGGGAAAAACGATCTTCTCCGGGCCATGGAATCAAGTATGGCGGATTTTGAGGACGCCCTGGCTGCCGTATGCGCCAAGCGTGTCAAGGCGGAGTGCATTATTACGCGCAATATCAGTGATTTCACCGGGGCGGCCGTGCCACCTGTGACGCCGGCGGATTTTCTTAAAAGATTCTTTCCTGATTCAGACGTTTGAAAGCAGTTCCAGCGCGGCGGCGCACTGCACGCTCAGCCCCGTGACCAGGCACCGCTCGTCGATGTCGAAATTTTTCGTGTGAATGCCGTAATCGCCCTTTCCCGCCAGCTTGCAGCCGACGTGGTAAAAGGCGCTTTTCGTCCGCTCGCAGAAGAATGAGAAGTCCTCACCGCCCATGCTCGGGAACGGCGCGTGCGTCACGTTCTCCCTGCCGAGGCAGGAGACCGCGGCGGCCTCGACGACGGCCGTGACGCCGGGGTCGTTGATAAGCGCCGGGTATTGCGAGCCCACGGGGGCGAACGCGCAGCCGCAGCCCATCGCCCGGGATACGTCCGCCGCGACGGTTTTCACGCGTTTTAACACGGCGCTGCGCACGGCGGGGCTTAGCGCGCGGATCGTGCATTCCATGCGCACTGTGTCCGCGATGATATTGTTGGCCGTGCCGCCGGTGATCCTGCCGACCGTGAACACGGCGGAATCCAGCGGGGACACGTTCCGGCTGACGACGGACTGAAGCGCCGTGATGACCTGCGCCGCCGCCGCGACCGCGTCCGCGCACATATCCGGGTACGCGCCGTGCCCGCCTTTTCCCGTGACGGTTATGGCCAGGCCGTCCACGGAGGCGTTCAGCGCGCCGTTTTTCACTTCGACTTTGGTATACGGCAGGTATGGCTCGACATGCAGCCCCAGGCAGTAATCGACAACGGGATTCGCCATACAGCCCGCCTCGATCATGCGCTTCGCGCCGCCCTCGCCTTCCTCCGCGGGCTGGAAAAAGAACTTGACCGCGCCGCGAAAATCGTCTTTATGCGCGTTAAAAAACCTGACCGCGCCCATATTTATGGCCGTGTGCGCGTCGTGGCCGCAGGCGTGCATGACGCCGGCGTTGACGGAGGCGTACGGCGCGCCGCTTTCCTCTTCAATCGGCAGCGCGTCCATATCCGACCGCAGCGCGACGCAGCCGCCGCCTTCCCGCCCGCGCACAATCGCGACGACGCCCGTATCGGCGGTTTCCCAGCGCTCAACCCCTTCATTTTTAAGAAAATCCAGCAAATACGCCTGCGTGCCGTATTCTTTCCCGCTCAGCTCCGGGTGCCTGTGCAAGCGCCGGCGGGCGGCCGCCATGAAGTCAAATAAGCCTTCGGCTTGCCGTTTTATTCCATTTATATCCATTATATCCATAAAAACGCCTCCTGATAATTTTTATTATAGCGCCTGTTATCACGGTAATTTCATAGCTTATGACAATCTTGTTGCAGAGCTTTTTATTATTTTTTTAGCCTCTGTAGGGGCGTTGCGGGCGTCACCCCGGACCTGATCCGGGGCCGCAATGACGACCCGCCCGCGCCGCGCTGTGAAGGCGGAACGGTCAAGACCGTTCCCACAATCCTTAATCAAAATCTTTACAAATCCCACTGGATTGCTTCGCCCGTTTACGTATCAGCATACGAAGTGCCACTGGGCTCGCAATGACGGTAGGGAAGACATGCTACTTACAGCCGCGTCATTGCGAGGGCAAAAGGCTTTCGAGCCATGCCGGTACTTGACGCCTGCAATCCAGTTTATGCGCACGGACCGTTATTGCGGCCACTACGGGTGCCGTCATTGCGGCCCCTGCAGGTCCGGGGTGACGCCCGCAATCTCTAATCCGGCCTCTGGTACGTAGGGGGGCCATTACAGCCTTACCGTAAAGCGCACCCATTCCCCGAACGCGCCGTCCAGAATTATTTTAGCGTTGCAGCGGCCGGCGATGGCTTTGGCGATCGACAGCCCCAGGCCGTTTCCGGCGCACTCCCCGGCCCTTGCCTCATCGCAGCGGTAGAACCTGTCGAATACGCGTTCGCGTTCGTCGTCCCGAATGCCGCGGCCGGTGTTGTAAACGGAAATAACCGGGCGGGAACCGGCGGCCGCGGACAACGAAACCTCAATCAACCCGCCTTCGTCGGAATATTTTATCGCGTTGTCAATCAGTATTTGAACAAGCCTGCGCATGTCCTCCTCAACGCCAAAATACTCGATTCCGTCCTGAATATTTTCCTTTATGGTCTTTCCGCGCTCGTGCGCCGTATCGTCAAACTCCACGGCGGCTATCAAAACCACGCGGCTCAGGTCAAATTTTTTCAGGTTTTTCAGGTCAGAGCCGTCCTTTTCATCCTCCAGCGCCAGCGCGGATATATCCTGAACCAGGCCGCGCATTCGCTCAACCTGTGCCTTGATAACCTGTATCCTGTCATTTTCGGGCATTTCGCCTTCAAGCACGGAAACGCTCGCGCTGATAACAGTCAGGGGCGTTTTAAGCTCATGGCTGATGTCGGATATAAAGCTCCTCTGTTTCTCGCGGGCGGTTTTTTCATTATGAAATACCCGCTTTAATAAGAATGTCAGCACCGCAAAGCCCCCTCCGTTTCAATTATACCATTTCTTGAGCCGCTTTTCCATATTTTTTTATTGATATTTATCATTTGTCCCGAAAAAGTCCGGTTGTTGTTCGGATTATTGTATTGTTTCCGGCCGAATACGGGTTATGATATATAATAGGTTATCTGTCTGGACGGCGCGCCGTCCGGGGGGAGCGGATAATCGTTTTATATAATATTAGGAGGGATGTTTTTGTGAAAAGAAAGATCAGGGTTTTTTCTTCGTTTGCCGTCACGCTGGCGATGACGCTGAGCGTATTTACCGTACAGCCTGCGGTAAGCGTTTCGGCGGCCACACCGCCGGCGCCCGGCGGGGTGTATGAGGGCGGGCTTAACCCGTATATCCCGTTATGGGACTACAACCCCGACACCGACCCGCATGTGTTCCACGACCCCGATAATCCCGGCAAATTCCGTTTGTATCTTTTTAATTCGCATGATTTAAATACCACCAACTATTGCTATACGAACCAGGTGCTCTGGTCCGCGCCCGTGGAGGATTTGACGAAGTGGACGTACCACGGCGTAATCGCCAGCCAGGCGATTACCGGAAGCAACGCCGCCGATACGTTTTTCGCGCCAACCGCCTGCGAGGTCGATAACCATGACGGAACGTACACCTATTACTACATGCCGTTCATAAACGGCGGCAACAAGGCCACATTGATGATGAAGTCAAGCCGCCCCGACGGCCCGTACGAGGTTATCAACTGGAGCAGCACGGCGCACTCCGCCACGTCCGCCACAGCCTGGGGCGGCTCCAACAATTTCGACCCGGCGCTTTTTGTGGACGACGACGGGCGCATGTACGGCATATGGGGCGGGTACAGCAGGGCGATATCGGGCGCGGAGCTTGACCCTCAAAACCCGCAAAACGTAAAAGAAGGCACAAGCATAGTTCAGGTCGCCCCGCTGTACAGCCAGGCGGGCGGCACCGATCTGAGCGTGTTTGAGGCCTGCGCCCTGAGCAAGATGACGATCAGCGGCCACACCAAGTATGTTATGACTTACGCCAGAAGGGGCCTGGCCGGCGAACCGTGGGGAACCACAAGCGCGATGAAGGCTTACGCGACCGCCGACAGCCCGCTTGGACCGTACACATACGGCGGGCCGCTTGTTTACGCCGGGGGCGAGATTGTCAACGGGTCATCCACTTTCTACACACACAACACGCACGGCAACCTGTTCCAGGTCAACGGCCAGTGGTACATCTCATACCACAGGGCGACCAATAACCACGGGTATTCAAGGCAGGCCATGGTTGAGCCCGTCTATCCGTATTGGGACGACGTGAATAATAAACTGGTCATACCCATGGCAGAGGTTACATCGCAGGGCTTCCATATAAACGGCCTTGACCCATACAGAACATATTCGGCCGGCTACACCAACTACACGACGCCGGTCTCGGGGCCGTATGTCGCCCCGAATATAACCGGCCGGAGCGCGACCAATTACCCGACCGACAACGTGGTGGTAAACCTGGTCAACAACGCGCTTATCGGCTATAAATACTTTAACTTCGCCCCGCGCGCGGGCAGGCAGACATATTTCACCGCCGATTTCACGCCGGGCGGCCAGAACGGAACCATCACGGCATACATCGGCAACCCCGACAAAGCGACGGACAACGCAAAGCAGATAGGGTCAATAGACATAACCTCGGCTATGCCCCAGGTTTCCACCCAGTTCAAAATCCCCACACCGCTTCTGGACGATAAGGCGAACGCGGGCAAATACCCGCTGTTCTTAAGGTTCACCTCGTCCAGCGGCAGTCTTGGCACCCTGAACTACATAGGGTTCAGCCAGGAGGAGCCGCCGATACCCGAGGGCCTTGTCGCCTGGTATAAGCTGGACGAAGCGAGCGGAACGGTAGCGAAAGACTCGTCCGGCAACGGCAAAGACGCGGCCGTTGTGGGCACGCCCAACTGGAGCGCCGACGGCGGGTTTGTGTTCAGCGGCGGCGCGAACAACTCTTCGGGCAACGCCATTAAGATTCCCAACGACATACTCTCGGGCTTAAGCGATGTCAGCGTCACGTTCGACGTGCTCGTCCAACCGCACACGTACAGCAACGTATCCTGCTTCACGCTCGGCAACACATCGGCCCAAACGGGTTATTTAACCATGCGGCCGAACTATTTCTCCGGCAATACAAACGCAACCTGGGCGCAGTTCGCCAATACGAACACAACAACGTATACCGCGCAGAAAACATCCTCGTGGCTCCCCAGAAATGTATGGCAGAGCGTCGCGGTGACGCTAAAGGGCGGGGACACGACCAACCTGGGCCGCCTCGTACTCTATGACGACGGCGTCGCCCTAGGTTCCGCAACCAACGTCGCGCAGAAGCCCCCGGCCACATCATCGGCCAACTACATAGGCCGTTCATACACGACTACCCCTTCATTCAAGGGTATAATCCGCAACTTCCGCATTTACAACAGGGAGTTGACCGCGGATGAGGTAGCGGCGCTTGCCGGGCCGGTCGTGACGGATGGTATCACGGCCGACGCCGAAGCGATTGATTTAGGCAATACATCCGCGGTGGCGGGGGACCTGACCCTGCCAACCTCCGGCGCTAACTCCACAACCATAACCTGGGCGACGTCCGACGCCTCCGTCATAACCGCGGGCGGCGTTATAACAAGGCCCGCGAGCGGTTCCTCGTCCGCCGTGCTCACCGCGACAATCAGCCGCGGCGGGGTAAGCGAAACCCGGGACTTTCCCATTACGGTCATGGCCGTCGGCGACGCGGCCGACGCCGCGTGGGACGCCGGCTTGCTTGAGGTGTTGAACCCCGACGACATACGCGGCAATATCACATTGCCGCAGACGGGCGAATTGGGCAGCGCGGTCAAATGGTCCTGCGACAGCCCCGGCGTCATCACGCCAACCGGCGAGGTGACAAGGCCGGCATACGGCGAAGATGCCGTCAAGGTCGTTTTAACCGCGACAGCCACAAAAGGGACGGCCACGGCGTCAAAATCGTTCAGCCTGACCGTAAAACCCATGCCGCGCAACAAGCCGAACACGGCTTACGCCATGTCGCTGTTTAAGACCAACGATTACGAAGGCGAGAAATTCTACCTCCACGTCAGCAGCGGCAACAACGGCCTGAGCTTCAGCGCGGTAAACGGCGGCGCGCCGATACTGGAATCCTATATGGGCACGATGGGCATACGCGACCCGTTCATCATCCGTTCCCATGACGGCGACAAGTTCTATATGCTGGCCACGGATATGTCCTACCCCAGATTCGGCAACTGGACGCTGCCGTCCCAGAAAGGCAGCAGGTCTCTGGTATGCTTCGAATCCGACGACCTGATCCACTGGTCCAATGAGCGCCTTTGCATGGTATCGCCGGATAATGTCGGGAATTCCTGGGCGCCGGAGGCGCTGTACCTGGATTCTATCGGCGCGTATGTGGTGTATTGGGCTTCGAAGATTTATGACAACGCGGCGGACCCAAACCATACCACCACTCAAAACAACCGCATGTTCTACTCCATAACGCGCGATTTCGTGAACTTCACCCCGCCTACGGAGTGGTTTTACGAGCCCGGCTTTAACCGTATCGACACCACGGCAATCAAAGTGGGCGATACGTTTTACAGGTTCGTGAAGGACGACGCCGCCTCGACAAACACCAGCTCCCCCGTCACGTCGCTGGATGTTTTCAGCCAGAAGAGCACTGATTTCTTCGCGGTTCCGTATACCGCGTGGACAAATATTACCGAAGAAATCGGCCGGCAGGCGCTGGGCGGCACCCGTTTCAGCACGGGTTACGAAGGGCCGAGCATTATTAAAGCCAACCCGGGCGATGTAAACGGCGACATTTACTACCTGTACCTGGATCGCTATATCGGCTCGCCCGGCGGCATTTGCGTCTGCTCCTCCGACAGCCTGGACGCCGCGAAATGGACCGGCAGGACAATGACCATACCGGCGAGTTCGCACCACGCGACGGTTATAGCCCTTAAGCAGTCCGAACGGGACGCGCTGGCGGGGCTGGCGCCCGCCGCCGTTACGTCAACAACTGACCTGACCTTTGATAAGGCGACCTATCTCGCGACCGCGACCGTTAAAGCTTCCGACGGCGGCCAGGTCGCCGGCAACGTCGTATTCAGCACGGGAAGCTGGAGCGCGACCGCAAAGCTCAACGCGGACGGCGTCGCCACTATAACTGTCCCGGATGACGCGTTCAAGGCGGATGGTTCCGTCCAGGCGGTTTATCAGGGCTATGGCGAGGTTTCGGGCAGCGAGGCTTCCGTTCCGGTCACGTTCAGCTTAAGCTTCAGCGCTTCAATGAGCGAGACTGGCGGAACGGCTTCCGTATTCGCGGATGTTTTCGCCGGCGGCGCAAACGCCCTGGCGGGGGCGAGCGTCATAGCGGCGGCGTATGATCCGGCCGGCCAGATGATCGCCGTTTCAGAGAAAACCATTGACCTGCCTTTGATGGGCCGCGAGATAGTCCCGCTCTCCCTGGATGTTTCAAAGGCCGCGGGCAATTATACCGTCAAGGCGTTCCTGTGGGATAAAGCGACATGGGCGCCTCTGGCCGGCGCGGTTGACGTCCTGAAGGTCAAAGACCCGCTCGTCAGTTCAGCCCCGCAGACATACTGCAACCCGATCAACATCAGCTACCGGTTCCAGGTTGACCAATCCAACCCCGCCAGGTGGTACCGCGCCATAGCTGATACCCAGCCCGTTTATTACAAAGGCGAGTACTGGATATTCCCGACCTGCGCCTCGGGGTATTTCTATTCCAGCGATTTAATCAACTGGAAGTTCGTGTTATCCGCGGCGCCAAATATCGACGCGTACGCGCCCGCGGTCTTTGTCCTCGGCGATTACCTGTATGTCAGCCGTTCGGGCGCCAGCCCCCTCTACAAGTCAAACGACCCGCATAACGGCGGCAGCTGGACGCAAGTCCGGACGACCAGCTACCAGGACCCGGCCTACTTCATGGACCCGGATACCGGGCGTCTCTTCGCCCTTACCGGCTGCGCCGGGCTGACCACCACCTCGCAGGTCGCCATACGCATAGTCGAAATTGACACAACGTCGCCGACTTTGGCGCAAAAACCGGTGGATACCACGAAGCCCGGGGCGACCAGCGCCGGCTACGCGGTCAACTATTTGTCGCGCAATATACGCGGTTATGAAGTGCCCGGCCAGCTGAACGACAACTACGCAACCAGCGCCCAGTCGTGGCTCGAAGGCTCGGGCATGATTAAGCACGACGGCAAGTATTACGTTTATTACTGCGGGCCCGGCACCGAATACGCTGGCTACTGCGACGCGTGCTACGTGGCCGATGACCCGCTCGGGCCTTACACATGGTGCGATAACGGCCCGTTCGCGTATAAATCCACAGGGTTTACCGTGGGTGCGGCCCACGGGCATACCGTATACGAGCAGACGACGGGGCGTTTATGGAAGTTCGGCACAATCGCCATCTCCAACAGCAATATCTTTGAGCGCCGCGCGAAC
>Ga0209629_10004594_pt1 | contig 10254 bp, 7 predicted proteins | sample TergutCu122P5_FD_187286 | JGI IMG/M metagenome (GOLD analysis project Ga0209629, IMG submission 187286) | Cubitermes ugandensis P5 segment gut microbial communities from Kakamega Forest, Kenya - Cu122 P5 (SPAdes) (version 2) | ecosystem: Host-associated > Arthropoda: Insects > Digestive system >... | reverse complement strand
CACCAAGAACATAACCGTTCACAAGAACATCGACTGTTGGCCTACTGTAATTATTCGCAGACTTCATGACACTAACCTGTAAAATTAGCTTGAAACAGAAAGCACAGATGTCAGAAGCAGTGAAAGAACATATCTTTCCCATTATTTATACCAAATGGTGTAACATATTCTCATACAAACCCTGCAGGAATTTCAGATTCAACTACAGCAAAGTGGATATCTATTTCAACAAAACGTTTTCACTTACCCTACAGTACAAATATGTATTTGTCTGTATATTCTACAATTTTCTCCAACATTTAGAATTCACCATCCCACCTTTATTTCTTCAAGTATTACAGATAATTGTCTGTAGTGCTTTGACTTCAAATAGATTCCTGCCATTTGTTTGCAGGGAGATGGATTTGGTGGTTTCGTGTGTCAACATGGGGAACGGGAATGTAGAGCCAATTTAATGCAGTCATGTGCACTAAGCCTACTCAGCCCTTCAGGACCACAAATGGAGTTTGTGTCTTGCGTCATGGTTAGCACAGATGGAAGTCAAGAAGGAAAGCGTGTAAGCTTCTTATACCAAACAAAAAGAAAGCCACATAAGGAGTGTTTTGTTCTTGAATTTTTCAGTCTTCCCTTTCTGATTTGTAGAAAATTGTTTTGGAGGACCATGAAATATAATAATTGAAGACAGAACAGGAATTGTTACTGAAAAATTAAATACACTTCATGGAGCATACAAGAAGTCATACTGAAAGAGATTTACTCCCCATGTTGGTGTTTAGAAACTACAGTATGATGTTGCAAATCTAAGAATTAATACACAAATAAAACATGAACAGTATTTTTGGTACACATCTACTTAAATTTCCTCTTAAGAGCATGCAGATCACACCAGATTTTCACCCTTTATCAAAAATAAACAATATTTCCTTATGTCAAATGCTGTATATAAGATTATACCGAACTACAGACAATTTGTAAATTTTTAAAGATTTGGTTCAACAACACTTTCATTACCCTTATTTTGATCACAATTAATTGTTGAATATTTATTCATATATGCACTAATTCTTTTAACAATACTGTTAGTAATTACAATTGCAAAGTGACAAACATTGGATAACAATAAATTGGAAAAATATGGAAAGAAATGTTTATGGGCTCATGTAAGGTAATACCCTGTCATTTGCCTGGAAGAGCTGAGAAAAACCATGAATGACATAAGTTGAGTCATTATCCTGGCTTATATTTTAACTGGCTACCTCCCATATACAAGTCAGAAACATTACCACAGGAATTTCCCAATATAAAGTCTTGAATTCTCCATTGTGTTTATTGTACATCCTGACATTTATGTTTTTAGTTTGTTCAGTAACAGTGGGAACAAAATGTGCAGACACATGAAGTAACTCCCAGTACAAAGCAAAATAAGGAACCAGTCATTTTTATTAGAGCATTGTCATATGACATCAGGGCATGGCTAACAGAATTCCCTTTCTGTTTCCTGCCATATTTCTGCACCAATGTAAACAGCAAAACACAGAATGTCTAATCTGACAATGGTGACAAGAACCCCATTTTCATATGCACTAAAATAATTTGTTTCTTAATTTCATTATTAAATTAGACACAAAGTTGTGTTTAAAACATGCCAATTTGAACTGTTATCAAACTGCAGAACACATATGAAACATATAAATGCACTTTCACATTTCCTGTTAAGGCATATACACAAATATAAAGTATATACTTCTGTTATAAAAACTGGTTCAAAACCAAGCTCATATACCCAGAAATCATAATAGAGAACTGTAAAGAACCAGGTTTTCTGGGATATACTCCTGTAATTCACTCATTAATAACATACTAATTAATTAGTAAACCACCATCAAACACAACAGTACATTAAATGTGTCAACAATATGCTACATGTATCATTTCTACCTGATGATGGTCTGGTAGGACCAAAATATGGCTTATCATTACACAGTACATATAGTCTTGTTTTATTGTTGTTCTCTATTGTTTAAACACAACAGGATATATTCTTCTCATATAATTAACATATTTTTTGAATTTACATAACTGTGTTTCATTTCATGGTCATTTTTCAGTGTTCTGAGGAAGCGGGAATCAGTTGGGCCGCTGTTGATAGCTGCATGAAGTCTGTATCGGGTACTGCTTTGCAGCTATTGGCACAGCAAGAAACTTTAAAAGTAGCTCCTTCAGGACTTGGATTTGTTCCCACAATCACTTTCAACAAAGTAAGAAAAAAACACTGTAACCGCATCCTGAAAGTAAAGTTGAGATTAAATTTTTTTGAGTTTCCATTAAGATACTTGAATGCCTGCAATCTCTGTTCTTCCCGTAAAGTGGGAGACCAATTTTCACAGCTACACAAAAATTAAAGGAAAAATTATAGCACAGAATATTTTGAACTAAGAGGGTGGAAATGTCAAGACTGCAGAAAACTGCATAGTAAGGAGCTTTGTATTGTGTACTCTTCACCAAATATGTGAGGATGATAAAGTCAAAAATCTTAAGCTGTATGTAACATGTAGCATGCACAGAAGAGAAGACAAATTTGTACAGACTTCTGGCTGAGTCACATGAAAAGAAGTCACTTGGTACTGTCCAGGTGTAACTAACTCCATTGGTAGATTACTTCTTGAGAAGCTAACAAGTTTGCAACTAGTCAAGAAATTCCCCACATTTTCTGGAACCCAAAGACATTCACAACAGCCTGTAACCATCCCTATTCTGAACCAGATCAATCCAGTCCCTGTCCCCCTTCCCACTGCCTGGTAGATCCACTTTCATACTGTCCTCTGATCTATGCCTGGGTCTTCCAAGTGGTCTGCTTCCCTCAGGTTTCCCCACCAAAGCCCTGTATGCACCTTTCCTCTCCCCATACATACTACATGCCCAACCCATCTCATTGTTCTTGATTTGATCACCTGAATAATATTTGGTGAAGAGTACAGGTCATTAAGTTCTCCAGTTACCTTATCCCTCTTAGGCCCAAATATCTTCCTCAGCACCCTATTCTCAAACACCCCCAGGCTATGTTCGTCCCTCAGTTTGAGCGACCAAGTTTCACATCCATACAAAAAATAGACAAAATTATAGTTCTGTATGTCTTAATCCGTATATTTATGGATAACAGACTGGAAGACAAGAGATTCAGTACCAAATGACAGCAAGCATTCCCTGACTTCAACCTTATCTTCACACAAGACCCAGTTTTATATGGCAGAAAAGTTTTGAAGTGGATTTGAATTGAGTGAGTTACTGTGGAGGTGGATTTGTCAGTCTCAGGTTAGAAACTAGTGACAGGCTCTTATGCAGCTTCTAATGACCCTCCAAGTTTAATTGGCAAGTAGACGAATTATTTTTAACATCTCAAGGAGGACTCTTAACAACAAAGGTTTGTCACACCTATGAATTTTAGTGAATTTTGGCTGCTGACTGGTATGTACAATATCAGTCTTTGACCATATTTACCTTTTGTTCATATGGTTTAGTAATTTGTGTCATATGATATATAATCAGAATGCAGTAGACCTGGAGTCTTGGTTGTCAAATTTGTACAAAATTTACATGCCTGATGTCATTCAATAATTGATTAAATGAAGTGAAGGGCCACTGCAAATTAAAAAACCTATTAGGTGTGCCACCCACAGAACAAGGCTGGTAATAATTTTTGTGATACACACAGAAACATTAAAAATTACTACTAATCTACATATTGACATATTGACAAAATTAAGGTTCTTAGACTATGTTTCATATGATAAACATGTCAACAATTGCACATGAACCTGAAGGCCAAGGAATAAATACAACTACTTTCCCTAACATAGGCATGGTTTGTAAATACATTCCATTATATTTATTTAGTAGGTGAGAGGTTCAAACAGATCCCTTATTAAATTTTACAGTCTATGAAGTTTATATTTTGTATTCTTTCATCAATGAGGATAACTTACATCTTAATTATACTTCAGTTCCATAACTATACGTTTGCAGTCAATATTTATTACATTACTGTACTTTCTTTCATTTTCTGCCAAGGTGTATTCCCCTTGAGACATACATTCCTGAAACCATTGAACTCTTGCTGACATTTATCACATCACTACCTAAAAAAATACATTGTGGCATCAGCCACATAATAAAATACTCCCGTCTTGTGTTAATAACATTTAGCAATAATTCTGTTTCAGAAATACAGCCAACTCGACCAGAGAGAAGCATTGCTGAACTTCAGAGGTGTAGCCTGTAGATATCTTGGCTCTCCAACTCCATCTGGATGTTAAATGTTTGTTTGGACATCCTTGCAATATCCTCTCCAGATTCTTCTTATTACTATACCAGAAAATTGTGTGATAACATGTAAACAATATTAAGATCAAGAACCTGAATTTCAAATTAATTGCATGATGTGTGACACTCTTAAAGCACCCTTCTACTCCCACTCACATGAAGATACTAAAAGGGCAGTCAATATTCATTGGTGTTATCAAATGTTTGGTCAATTACGCTTACTGGGATAATTATTTTCTATGAATAACTGCTACTTATGTTTGACGAAATTCAATGAAGAAAACTGAATTCACTTGCACATTTGTGTCATTGGTGTCAGCCAAAACTGTGGGTACGAAATTTTACACAAGGTGCCAATCATATGCTATTCTTGCACTGGCAAAATAGAAATTCTATGTTGCAAATATTTATGTACATAGGTGGTTTGAAAAGTTCTCGGCCTAACAATGAAAAAATGAATTTATAATTTCAAAATTATTTTTATTTTTCAACATAATCTCCCTTAAGACAAATACATTTATTCCAGCGATGCTCCAGAGCCATTATCCCGTCCCTGTAGTGGTTCTCCTTAAGATCTGCAAAATACCCCTCTACAGCTGCAATCGCCTCTTGATTCGAAGAAAAACGCTGACCAGCGAGGAAGATTTTGAGTTTTGGGAAGAGATGGAAGTCAGAGGGAGCCAAATCTGGGGAATAGGGTGGATGTTCCAACAATTCGTAGTGCAGATCCCTTAATTTTCCCATTGCCAAAACACTTTTGTGAGCTGGTGCATTGTCGTGATGAAAGATGATTTTTTTCTTTTGCAAACCGGGTCTTTTCTCATGAATTTTTTTGTCTAGTTGGGTTAAAAGATTGGAATAATATTCCCCAGTTATTGTTTTACCCTTTTCAAGATAATCAATAAACAAAATGCCTTCAGTATTCCAAAACACTGATGCCATGACCTTTCCCGCTGATGGAACCGACCTTGTCTTCTTTGGCCCTGAACAACCGGCTTCTATCCACTGTTTTGACTGCTGTTTGGATTCTGGTGTGCAATGGTGAATCCAAGTCTCATCCATAGTAATAAATCGACGCACAAAATCAGTTTTATTCTTGTTAAAACGCTCCAAGCACTGTTCAGAGATTTTCATGCGAGTGCGTTTGTGATCTGCTGTGAGCAAGCGCGGCACCCATCTTGCGCAAAGCTTTTTCATATGCAATTCTTCATGCAAAATATATCCTATGCATTGTTTTGAAATGCCTATAGTCTCAGCTATTTCACGCACTTTAATCCGCCGGTCATCCAATACCATATCATGCACTTGTTCAATGAATTCTGGTGTTGTTGCACTTTTTGGACGTCCTTCACATGGATCATCTTCAAGGCTGGTACGGCCACGTTTAAACTCGGCAGCCCATTTCTTAATTGTTGAGAACGAAGGAGAAGAGTCCCCATAAACGTTTATGAACATCGAATGAATTTCAGTTGGCGTTAAACCACCTTTTACAAAGAATTTTATAACCGCACGATACTCAATTTTATCCATTTTAAGGGAAACAGACAACACTCCTGCTTCAGACAGCTGTATAAAACAAACTACTTGATAGAATGACTTGCAATTTCACATGGATGCTTATGAAAGATGTACCAACTTGGGGAAAAAAAATCTTGCCGCTAGTGTTGCCATTTATGGTCGAGGCCGAGAACTTTTCAGACCACCATCATATTGTATCCTAATTAATATGTGCTTGGCAGTATTATATTTACATTATCAGTCTTAGCCTTCTTTGATGCTGTTAATGTATGTGTTTTTCAGACCTCCTACATAATTTAATTCTAAAGTTAAGTACTGTATAGCAGTTTATGTGTTTAGTTCGTAACTGTAACTTATACAAAGATAGGATGTGTATCCTGGCCCTTTATTAACTGGTTTACCATTATATTTCAGACTTCAAGTATTTCGCATGTAAAATAAAGTGTTACAGTGATGAGTGATGCATACCCAATTTAGTTAACAGCAGTTTCCATGAATAGCTTAAGAGTGGTGCTTTTTCATCTATTTTTCTTCGTCCCTTTGACACTCAGTTTTTTTTTAAATTTAAGTATTTTGTTGATCATTAACGGTTATTTTCCTTATCTCACAGCAGTTTCTAATTGTTAAAAAATGAGCTGGTGTCTTCGATCATATCCTTGTAACATTTATGTTTTTTTGGGGTGGGGGTGTCTTTTTTTATTATTATTATTTAATATCTTTTAACATTTTTATACAACGTAGATTTTAACTTCTAAGTTTTGTATAATCAAGTGCATTTAGTCGACTAATAAAAGTGATTTACATATATTCTGTATAGTTCACAACCTTTACTAAAATACTTAAATAGTTTGTATCTTGCCTTGTCAGCACTTATAATTTGCTCTTGTTGTTATGTGTGTCCTGAAGTTGTAAGTTTTGTGTTCGTTATTTAGTGCATACACTTGATCTAGTTTACTCACTCAGATTGCTACATGACTTCTTAATCTTTATTGCGCTTTTTATGTTCACTGTAATTTCGTGTAATTTTACCTGCGTTACTGTTCACATTGTTGATTATCTGTTGTGATATCTCATCACTGTTCCTTGTTGATGATGGTTCTGAAGTCTTTTTGTGCTTGACTGCACTTTTATGTGTTTTAAGTTTTCTGTAGGTGTCCTGCATGTTTGAGTCATTACACTAAGCTTAATGTGCCTCCAGCTCAGGTTGCTACATATCACTGGTGAATGGTTATATAGTGTAGAAAGGCTATTGTAATTCCAATTAACTTGTATCATCATGTGAGGCTGTAAGACGCCAGGCTCATACATGGAGACACATGAAGTCATTTTGACATTCAGAGGACCGTGCATTGTGGTATATTCTTATAATAAAACCAACAAGATGCACTAATTTCTCAATTTTACTTTTGGAACAGAACTCTACATTTTTCAGACAGGTTTTCTGTCCATCATCAGGAGTCTAGTACTGTATACACAGCAATAGGTGTATGTCGTACAGGTTTTCCTGACTGCTTGCTAGCGGGATCAGGATGGAACATCCTGATTTTGCTAGCAAGCAGTCAGCATAACCTGTATGACATATAAATATTGCTGTGTATACAGTACTAGACTCCTGATGATGGACAGAAAACCTGTCTGAAACATGTAGAGTTCTGTTCCAAAAATAAATTCGAGAAATTAGTGCAACTCGTTGGTTTTATTGTAAGAACATGAAGTCATCATTAATATTAAAGCCTCTCGGGATGTCACAGTGTGTCGACTGGTAAATCAATGCCAGTTGACATGCTGTAACATGTCAGAAGAATTGAATGTTTATCAACAGCACTATCAGCCAAGCCAAGATTAATTTATCACATTTAGACTTCACCAAAAGAGATCCTCCATAGAACACTTAATGCATTTAAAACATGTCTAATTTATAACCTGTTACATTTGCACATTAACAAAAGAAACCTCAATTTTTAACATGAATAGTGGTAAGTATTAGTGGTGTGCTGGCTGGTGTTTATTTTATGGGTGATATAGGGAACGAAAACTTATCCAGAAGCCGGTACTGAGATCGTATCCAGATAAGTGTGTGTGATAAAATTTAAATATGTTTTTATGTAAATTGTTATGTAAGTTCTAGACATAAAATCAGTTGATGTGCCGGTAGTCCATAGTGTATGGACAGGCATTTCATACAGTTCAAACATTATAATGAAATGGCATCCTTGCAGATAATTTAACAGTGATAAATGTTTGAAATTTTTCTGTCACCATCATAAGGCTCTTTTTGGTTAGGTCAGTTTGCATTCAGTTTTTTGTGATATGTAGGATGAAGAATTATTTGGGGTGTTTTGTTTATTATTTGTATTTTTGAGTGAGCTTTTTATGCACCATGAAAGAGAAAGTGTTACAAGTGTATGTATTTTTCATCTTGAAAGCATATGTGTGCCTTTTTGTCTTGTGCTGGTACATAGTACATGGTATACACTATAGGTTGCATAGTCTGAACAGTGGTATTGACTCTAAATTTATTGTACACATTTGTCAGTGGAGTAAACATCACAAGCACCAAATGGAGTTGCAGTTCTTGATACCTTGATAGTTTGGTACTGTGTGTATTTTATTTGTGGAATAACTGAGTTGGTTACTTGGACTAGGGAGAATGTCCACTGTCTGAGAGGCAGATGTTTTTGTTCTGTAGTAACTGATTCAGTTGCATGTGTTACACTATAGTATTCAGTAAGGTGAGCTGGAAATGTACAGACAGAATTTAGATTGTGGTGGCATATACACCCTGTTTTATTAATTCCTCACATTAATATAAAAAATGCCATTTGTTCGTATTTTAAGTGTTTATTGCCACAAGATCTTTAATGAGATGTATTGTAGAACTTTGTGACAATATGTACACAAATGTCTGATCAGTCAAATGTTAAAAACTCAAATCCTGTTGAATTAAGTCACTAAAATGATCCATAACCAAGTTATGATGGCATGCAGCACTGGTCGGTGCTTATAGACACTAAACACATGCACTCTCATATGATGCATCGTCTTATGCAAGGTGGTTAGTTTGAGCCATAAGCTTCAAGTTTATTAAATAGCTTCAGAATCTTGATGTAACATTTGGAGTTGGCCCATTTTCATTTGTGTTTGCAAAGCAACTGTTAAAAGCAGCTGTTAGCCTCATTGCATCTGAAAGGAACAGCACAACAGATTTTTGTGAAATTTTGTATTTGGAACTCTTGCTAAAGTATGTCAGCACATGCTGATTTTGGTGAAAATTGGACATTGTTAATGGTCACCTTGCATGAAGAGCTACATACATTTGTAATACCTCACTCTTATTGGATTTATAACTGGGAGAGATTTTGTTCTGCCTGGTTTTCAAGCTGAGGACAGAGACACAGTTGAAAGTGGAAATAATAATGAAGCATGATTGATTCTAAATCTCCCTACTTTCGGTCTTATGGTGAACTGTAAATCTATTCCTAAGGTACTGAGAAATCTCACTGCATATTATGTAAAACATGGTCTAGAGGACAGTATCCAAGTGTAATGTTCTAGAAATGTTACCCTCAGTGGATATTTGCTAACTTGTTGTTTTCTGATTTTATTAATAATATGCCTGCAGTTCCTTGTACTAACTGTACTCTTGCCACTTAATGTTTCTCTTTATAACTGTACCCTTTCTAGAATGGTGTAGTAGCAATTGAGGCATGAATAACTTTATAACAGTTTTCAAAACACAAAATTATTAACTATACCTTAACAGTTTAGATTTTTGTTTTTCGTTGCTTCTCAAGAGCTGAAATTTGTGCTGTGTTTACACTGAAGCCAGAGAAGTGAGTTTGTTTTAAAAAATTATTCTTACTTTTTGTAATCTATTGTTATTGTGCCACATTACCTTATTCAGGTCATATGTGGAAGAGGGTACTGTACACATGCTGATCCCAGTGGCCGCACCATCTAAGGACTGGGTCTGTAGCCACTCGCTTGCTAGGATTGTGGGTTCGAATCCCACCACAGGCATGAATGTCTGTCTCTTCTGATTGTCATGTATTGTCAAGCAGAGGTCTCTGCGTTGGACTGATCACTCATTCATAGGAGTCCTATCAAGTGTGATGTGTCTTGAGTGTGAGCATGAAGCCTTGATAATGAGAAGGCACTGCCCACTGCCACTAGGGGCTATTGCACCATAGAAAAAACAATTATTGTGTACACATGCAGATGTGAGTTATCAGTAAGTAAAGGTGAGACCAACTAGATGCAACAATAGTGATTTATTGGTAATCAATAGTATCTCAACATGTTTTGGGCATCTTTATGCCCATCATCAGGAGATCTGACTGCATTCCACTGCCTATAGTTGTCTGTCCTGTTGTAGCTGTCGTGATGCTGGAGAGTCAGGTGGCAAGATGTGTGCAC
>Ga0209629_10004593_pt1 | contig 10255 bp, 7 predicted proteins | sample TergutCu122P5_FD_187286 | JGI IMG/M metagenome (GOLD analysis project Ga0209629, IMG submission 187286) | Cubitermes ugandensis P5 segment gut microbial communities from Kakamega Forest, Kenya - Cu122 P5 (SPAdes) (version 2) | ecosystem: Host-associated > Arthropoda: Insects > Digestive system >... | reverse complement strand
TATGGAAAATGTGGAAAAATCTAGAGTTCTACCAGGCAGTAGAGGGGCCTACATTAAGAGAAATTAAAACAAATCAATACTGAAAATATAAAATATAAAGTGCATAAAAGACCAAAAAAAAAAAAAGAAAAAAAAAAGAGGTTTCTGCCAACTTAGGAGTGAGAGTACTTCTCTAAAGCACTGGAGATATAAAGGATAGCAGGAGGTGCATTCTCATTTTTATCCCTAGGAGTTTTAGGTACTGTGCTGGAAAAGGAATGCCATTGGAACCATTTTATATTTTGCACAGTCAACTACAATATGGTCTACTCAAGACAGAACTTCACAGATCACCATGTTCCTTACAACAAGCAACTGTCCATTATGAAATGATGGCCTATATGAGTATGTCAGCAGCACTTCTTCTTGACAGTAAGCTCAAAGACATGAGCACCATGCACAGACATCCTGCTTCACTACCTGTAGCTGGTTCACCACCAATGCCAATAATACTCATTACCGCTTTGGCAAAATGGGGCCCCAAACTACGTAACTTCACACTTAATTCTACATGGTGAAAGTTAAATGTCTTCTCTAAAGACTCCTTTCTGCTGACTTCATTCTCTTTGGTGTAATAACCAAGCTACTACACATTAACCTTTAGATGCAGGCAGTTCACATACCCTGCAGTGTCAGCAGCCCAGAAGATTCTCAGGATATTTAAATGTTTGTCACAATAAGTATGAAAACGTTTAAATGTCATGAAGGATACAATGGTATTTACAAACAAAACTGCATTTACCCAAGCAAGCATGGAGAACACTGTAGTCTACACCACAGTTTACTATATTTTTAGGCAGTATAAAAAAGAAGCATTTCTTTAAAAGACAAATTTTAGTAGTACATTCTATTTCATTCTCCTTACCCTTAAATTCAGGCTTCTTTCTTCTGAAGTCTTCTCCATTGTCAAGGAAAAAGTTATGCACATGGGCCTACTGACAAGGGGTGTAGAGTTACAACCGAAAGAAATCTGACTTGCGAAAGTACATGAATATGTCAATGTTTATGAGTGACCAGAGTCATCCAGTGTTTGTCCATAGTGCAGTGAACCTGCTTTTTGCAAAATTTAGTATATGTAAGTATGTATTCAACTCCACTCCTCCCAAAATAAAGCTTCATAATGAAGATACTGAATCTGAGCTGATCTGCAATACTGATTCAGATGCATATAAGCATACAGAATCACAAGAAAATTATTATCATTATGATGGAGAACAACAACCATCAGCACCACTGCCATAACAACAATCTCAAGCTACCTAGGGGCATGCCCATCAGTTAATGAAGGTGACAAGAGGCCAGGAACAAATGCAGAACTGCAAAATATTTGTCACCACTGAGAATTTTCAAGTTCTATTTTGCATCTGTTATTACTCTGCTGGTGACAAAGACCAACAGACATTGCCACTAATATTTGGACAGATGTAACAGAACACCAACCCCACTTCCAGATACTATGAATTCTGAAATGTTTTCATTTCTAGCAATCACTGTATGGACTGGCCATAACACATAAGACAGACTCAGGAAATACTGGACAAGGCAGAACAATTCTTCACACCTTTGTACCCCAATACAATGATACAAGACCACTTCTTACACATTACACGTTACTTCCACTTCACAGGAAACAATTGAAAAGAAAAGAAAAGGCACACAGCCAAAGTTACACATAGAAAATTTCTTTTTTCTCCGGCCTTATATAACAATTTGACAAAACAGAAAATAAACTGCTGCAGTACAGTTAAACCAAAATGTAAGGGAATGCCTGACAACTTCAGAAGACAGACAATGAAAATGAAGCACGATGACAGAACAAGAAATGCGGTGACATGACAGTAATGGTTTGGCAGGACAAGCATCACATGCTCTTGCTGACATTCACAATCAAATACCAGAAGGTAGCTTGTGTGATAAGAGTGGATATGCCCTGAAGCCAGCCACTGCGGAAGATTAGAACTGCCACGAGGATTGCACTATCAGTCACCATGCATGGAAACGGAGAAGGAACTCCTTTCTTATTTCCTCAACCTCACAATTCTAAACAGCCATGTTCTCCTGCAGTCCCATGGTTCTAAAATCTCACACCAAGACTTCAGGCTGACACTTGTGAGGAATATGATAGAACTTGGTGGACCACAGACATATTGTTGAAGAATAAAGGAATTGTGCATTAAGTTGGTGATTTGAAAAAGTCTAGTCTAAGAGCTTCTCCCATTTTGCATTCATTGCTTGTGGCCCCAGCCAAAGCTCCATATAAATAAAGTACAAAAAAGATAAAGTTGACCCTACTACCTGCTATGATGGCAGAGAGGAGTACAGGTATAGCTCTACTCTTTCTTTAACCTTGGTGTTAGATGGGGATGAGTGGTTAATGCCACTCCCTGGCCACTTTAACTCAGAGAATGACCTGGTATCCACTGTATAGGAGGCTCAGTGGGCACCATGGCCTGCCTGGACGGGTGTAAAATCTTGCCCATATTGGGAATCGACCCCCAGCCTGTCCAGCCCACAGCAAGTCGCTATACTGACTAACCTATCCCAGCCCAAATAATGTATATGGGTCTCCAAATTAGTTTTTTCCCCCACCCACACACACAAAAACCCCATTTAATGCATGTACCTCCAGTTGCTGCTAATACTTATGCATTGTCACTTGCTAAATCTAACTAATAATTTTTTGTTAACATTAAAGAAAATGTTCGCAATTAACAGTTGGCTATCATTGCCTCACTCAGTTCTATCTAATGCCCACTTACCATGTTTTTCAATATAAGACATACAAATCACTGACAATTAAATCTTAAATGGGTATTTCACTGAAGCAGAAGGAATAAGAAGCACACCACAGACAAAACAACAAGTTCACTAAACACCAAATGACAGACAATAAGGCAGGGAAAAACCCCACACATATTAAATGCTATTTCACACAGCAACAGATGAAGGAAGGACTCTGAAAGGACTAGTACGATTTGTGCCAGGTTGCAGCACTTTGCAGCCAATGCCATCTTATGTATGATGCTCTCTGTCTGCTTTCCTTACCCTTCCCCAACCGAAGATACCTCAGTGAACTATGCTTGATCTGTCACCTTCATTCTATACTCACTTCTGAATTATGGTTTTGATTGAGCAGGACTGTGTACAGGGTCCTTGCAGGTGTTGGGCCATGTTTAGTTTAATGTGTATTTCTATTTTTCATTTCTTCAGATGCTGGCAACAACATGCAAGTAGTTTAATTTGTGCCTGTAGAGACAGTGGAGCTTTCCACATTCAGTTTTGAGTATTACGTTGATGGTAAATGGGGAAGAACTGTCATTCTTGTGTTTCTGCTATATGTGTGTGTTCTGACAAAATAATTTTGGGTATTTGGTTTTTGTCACTTCTGATTTATTGTATAATACATTTGCTGTTATTCATTTAATTCTTAATTCTCACCTGACATTGTTATTAGAGATACCTCCCCCACCAGTGCTTCCATGTTTTCCCCATTTAAACCAGGTGAATTACACACTGAAAAATGCAGACTTTCGACATTTAGGGAGGTGGGGAGATCTCCTATTGACAAGGTACAGGAAAAGGGAGCCTATGAAAATGGGAAAACCCCATGAATGAGGTCTACAATCCTTCACATATCAAAACATGGAAGTTAATGAAATAAAAATTATGATCAAGAGCTGGTTGGCTCCATGGGTTAACAGAGTAGCTGGTACCAAAAAGACCAGGCCTTGCCCTGCAGGCTGCATACCATGTCACACTTATAACAGCATGATTACTACTGGTACACTGACCCATCAATCAACTAATTCTTCCTGCACCATTTGTAATAAATGTATAACAAATTCTGAGCTACAATTAAGCGTGCATTGGAGAACTTAATTTGAATAACAAAAAAATTACAGACGAATTTAAGATGACTGGCCACTGAAAATGGGACACAATATTTGCTGCTTATAAATCATACAATTAATGCTGACAGACACTTGGACAAACTATCCACTGACTTGTGAATGTGTTCAGTACACAAACAATACCACAAAAAACCTCAAAAAAGGACCAGATGATGTGATCCTTAGCACAAGTATGTGCAATTTTTAACACCTGTTTTTATAACTGAAAAAAAAAATTAACTTACTAGTGTGTGGATTTATACAATCACTGACGCCTTCCAACTCATCACGTTCAATCTGCCACTTCTGTTCAAGGTCTTTCATCTTTTGTGGTCCTTCATTTCGTATAAATTCATAGAAATAGCTGAAAAAAAGAACACAATGGTATTAGATGATGACCAGTCAGTCATGCACATAAAAAGAAGTAAGAAATAACAGAAGCTTGTGTATAAATAAACATGGGCACTACACATCAAACCGAATTTGGCTATTGCTCATAATTTGGAGGCATACACTACTGCTCAATTTTTAACAGTATGAAGACATAAATGAGTCATACAATGTGCATTACAATGCTTTACACAGTTCGATTTCTCAAAAAAATAAAACCATAAAATTCAGAAAAAGTCCACATACACAATTCATGCAGCATTACCTGTTAAAAAAGACAATGCGTGCTCATTAGAACTGTGACAGTTCATATGATAAATTTCAAAGTAATGTAACTTCTCAAAGAGAGAAAAGAGTAATCAAAGAGGTATAGGAAAACAGCATTTCTCGTCTTGTTTAACCCTTTCATACTGGAATTAAATCCCTCCAAGCAAGGCTGCCTGCTGGAATTTTTTACTGGGGATTAAATTTTATTGCTTACTCTTAGAAAAAAAAAAGCATATCTCATAGACTTTTCCTTCAAATTTAATGAAATAAAATTTTTCACTGCACTTATGAATCAGTTAATCTGGAAAAAAATTTTTACCTATTTTTATAATAAATTTAGGCCTGTGAATCACATGTACTATATAAAATGTGGTGTAAATAGTTCATTACTCACATAATTTTGGCTGTTGCATAAGGTCTGTGGCACCTTGGACCACTGTTTTATCACAACACACAGTATTCACAAATAGGGTGATATATTACAAATGTACTTTTGTGTGATATTCCGCGAAACAAGGCACCACGCACAGGCCCGTGTCACATCTGGTGCACCGTGCCCTTTCTTTGGCCACAAGAAGAACAAAGACGGCAGAGCAGTTCAGTTGATTTCGCTGGCCATTGTTTATGACTACTTCTGCTGAGGCTGGCTGCTGCTGTTCCTCTTCTACTTCTTCCTCAAAGTAATCTAACATCGCCAGCTTTCACACCTGATTCAGAGGCCGTTTCAGCAACCAGAATTTCCCTCGTGGCTTCCTCAAGTTTCATTTATTTTTTTCCGGCCATTGTTTGACTCCCACAATCGTCTGCCTTGTTTAGACTAGTATGTACGACTCGGCACAATTTAGGAACCTAACGCGGCTTAGATGTGAACGTCTTCTACAATGACAGCAAAATGGATCTAAAGCTACGTTGTGACAGCTGTATGAATTACAGCTATTCGGAGGTGCCCAAGACATTATTACTAGATTGACGGCTGTATGTTGCATGTTACTACCCCACAACCCCCACAGATTACTCCAACACTACAAGAGGCACATCTGTGGGCCCTCCTGTAGCTGTAAACATCGAGTTTTGTGGATATCTCCGATTTTTGAGCATTACTTTTGTCTGAATTACATGGGTACAGTATGCTACTGAAAACTTTTCTGGTCAAGAAAGAGTTTTCGCTTCAAAGGCCAGTGTTGATATTTCAACCCACAGTGAACTACAGGGCCAGCGATAAACAAGGCAAGCTGTGTCTTGAACAGCATTATTCACTGGGAAAAATGAGCAGTTACTAAGTGTCTACGTATATATCGGTGTTTGTAGAGGGGTTTAGGAGGTGCAGGGGGTACATTCTGGCTCCCGAATGAAAGCCTGACCTTCAAGGGTCCTGCAGCATAGCAAGCCACAGCAGTTAACCGAATAGAAGTGAACAAAATTCCTCCAAACTTCGAAACACTGCTTGTGACTGCTTTATGGGTCGTTCGGCTATTTAGAGGGCTCACCGTGTGACACCTTTATGGGTCGTTAGGCGTCAAAGGTTAAACATGGTTGGTTACTTAACTTGCCAGCACACTTAACAGTTACTGCACAGATTCCATCAATGCCTCCAGGCCAATACCAGAACAGTATGCTCGAACATACCCCACTCCATATTATACATCCAGCACTTACAGGAACATTATCTGATAACTAATGCTAGCTATTTCCTACTGGCTTGCTTAACTTACAAAAACCAGTTCACTCACCAGCTTCTTCCCACACCATACACTGACTGCACAGACTGTCAGTTCTTCATTAAATCACTTACAATAACTATGTGCATACCATTGGAGCAACACATGTTTTTGTTATGATATATATGCTAAATCCAGTTCATACAAGAAGTGTTGGTGGAAGCTGCCTGTCCTCATGCATCTGTTCCAATGAGTCAACAGTTTACAAATATGTGGAAAAGTTTCAGTGATTCCATGGCAGACAGTAAAAGAATACACAAAAGAAACATGTTAAGTGAGTAAAACCTAGATGAAGTTTAAGTGGGTTTGGTGAAATCTCCAAGAAAATCATTGGCAAGACCTCCAGAAAACTGGTATGTCTGCATCATTAGCAACAAAACTGATGCATCTGTATCTATATAAGATAAATATGGTTTATGAACTACAACACAGTGTGTGTAGCAAAACTTCATTTTATGAACAGGCAGTTTTTTGGGGTTTATCTTGGAGAAACAGACCCTAGAGTTATTCTGTGTAATGAACAGGCTTGGTTAATGTCAAGGGCCATCAATTCTCAGAATAACAGGTTTCCCATTTTAATACACAAGGCACCATGACATCATGTTATGGTTGGTGTGCAGTGTGCTATACATGCACTAGGAATATTCAGACCATATTTTTCTGGTGTGTCATGTGCTACAAGTGCAGCTAGGACTACTGGGACCATATCTGACTAAGATTGCAAATTCAAGTCAGTAGGTTACATATATTCTGATACCAATCATTTAACACCTGTCGGATTATAGGAGGACCTAACACCTTTTAAGCATGCAATGGAACATCTCACAAAGTTAACAATTTTGTGTGTTATTTAGGGTATGTTTTTGGTGACAAAGTAATAAGCAAGGACATATGGCCTCTCATTTGGCAGATCTGAACCTGCATGTTTGATTGTTACTTGTGGAAAATACCTAATAATATTACTACAACCCATGGAAAACTGGAATAGCAAGCGCCGTGCTGCCTACCACCAAGTGAAAAAGGTCTGAACAAAACCGATATGAGTTGTCAGATAAAATAATGTTCCTGCACTTCTAGACCCTCATTAACCTTACAATCCTTATGTGAGAAATCTCACTCAGAAATATCGTTTCCAGTACTATATGTGCTTGTTACTGAACTGTATCTGTGAAAACATACCTCTGCCACATCTCTGCTACATCTGTGAATTTACATATAAATATGTGTGATGGAATATTAAAGTTACTATGGAAATATGCCTCAAAACTTGAGAAGCTGTTGAAAGCATTTGTGTTCTATGTCTTGTACATGCTGTGCACTTGTTTTCTTGATTGTTTGTGTAATACTTGCATGTGGGACTATGCTCCTTTTACATACTGGCTCCATTTCCAGTCACCTATCTTGAATAATGTAAAATAGGTACATTCTTGTGAAATAACATGCAAAGGGTGTAGTTACTGTCAGAATTCAATGACAATACAAATTTCAAGAAAAAGTTACAACCAAGGTTTCATAGGATTCATACTTACGAAAAAACAAACTCTTTTTTTGCTCCAAGTTCTTCAGTTTCTTCCGTGACTTCTTGGCCCAAAAAATGATCCAAGCGACGTATATCTTCACGGCCAAAATAATTTTCTTTCGGATTCCACTAGTGAAAAAAAAAATCACACATAGTGTTTATTTGACTTTATCAGAAGCATACTCCAGAGGAAACCAATAATTAGAATGTTCTGTGACAAGGGTAATTATTATCTGCACTTCAGGTTACTAGGTTTCCAACAATGTCAGAATTGATGTTCTCAGGGTGGTAGTGATCAAAATTCATGTCTATTAGACTCCATCCATTGTCTCATACTCAAAAAAAGGAAACAACATTTTGGGAAAAGTATCTGTTCATGTTTTCAGATGAAAGGCTGGCAAGACACATATTCAGCTAGGTCTGAAAAGAAGAGTTATTCTCAGCCACTGAACCAGTGACTGAGAAGAGCTCTAAATGTCAGGACCAATTTGGCAAGTGCTCCCCACCCTTTCACTTGAGGGTGGAAAAACACCCAGTTCCCAAAAAGTTGTATTTCTTTCTTGAATATGAGAAAATGGAAAAGTTCAGAATCCATGTGATCCTAAAAGTAATATACTGTAACTGAGAACCAAGCAGAATTGATGGGTAGTTACAAGTTTAGGCCATTAACAGAAGGTTTCAGCTGAGGTACACGAGCACAAACTTCAAAGCGTATGTCAGTGTTGTTTTACAAGTTGTCTTAACAAGTTCCCATAAACAGTCCTCATCATTTCAAATTAAGACTGTGTGTATGCACACTGTCAGCATCAAGGTTCAGTTTAACAGTGGCAAATCAAAAAATCAGCAACTCTCATGTACTGTAAAAGCAAATTCATGAAACAGCAAGAAGTAACTTCCATAACTGTCCTCTGGATGCGAGGTGTGGCATTGAGGGCAATCAGGTAAATGAGCATTTATTTGACAAATGACAATCATGTCTGTATCTGCAGAGTGAAGTGCCCCCCCACCTCTTCTCTGGCAACACAATTACGGCAGTACTCCCATTTACTTTTCATCTGGGAGATAAGCTTTTTGTACCTTACATTATGAAAAATCTTAATCAGAGTTACAACAAAATCAAACAGAAAATTATTACCACTGTTAAAAACAATAGTCTAAAATTAAGCAAAATGACAATTTTCTTCAATCCATTTCATTATTATATTTTTGTATTGATTTATGCCACATGAAAGGAAAAAACTAAAATTTCATAGCACAAGACATTGTAGTAGTTTGTTATTATGTCAGAAGATCTGGGAAGAGAATAATGTATGGATGTTACAACACATGACTCCACTTCAAACAGATATTACAGAGTAAAGCGTGAATTAAAAAACAGTGAATACATGTATACCTGGAATGTTATTTTTTAAAAAAAACCAAGAGTGAGGTCTGGTTTGTCAGTCAAGTGTGATAAATGGAAAGTAGCTTCCTCTCCAAATTTTGCATGAAGAATTGTGTTAAGAGCAGGTCCCCAGGTTCACTGAATGTTTCTAACTTGTAATGGCCTTAGGAATAAGTTTCTTTATTACTAACATTACATTATGATTCACCCAATACAAACACACTTTAATGAAAGGAACATTTATGCAGAAGAAAAATTAACATCAGTGACAGCCATCTACCTAAAAGAAAGGCAATTATACATACCTACATAGTTTACTGTTATCCTAACAACTCCTCCTCAATTCTGTAACTGGACATTTATCAAAAGATTTCCCAGTGAAAATTCTGTATGCATCCCTTGTCACTCTGATATCATATCCCCTTCCAGGATTTATTATACTACAAGTATAGGAACTTTTATCCAGAATGCCTGGGACTATGAGGTTTTCTAGATAAGAGAGTTTTTCAAGTGTGGCAGCATCACACCACAAAGTCTACAAATGAAAGTATGTTGGGTGAGTTAGCTTCAATTACAAGGCATCATCTGACGAAGAATCACAAGGGACATCTGGTGACAGTGGGAGATTTGCAGAAACACAGGGACTAGAAGTGGAAGGTTGAGACTTAGGCCTTCAAGCGTTACTTACAAGCATTTTGAAACACTTCTTTCAATGCACTTGTTTCTTATTCTTATATTTTACAAAATGATATCTGTGGCTCTGATATGAAACTCCTATGGTGCTTGTCACCAATAAATCCTTCAGGTATGCTTTTGTGCACATGCTTACTCTACTTCCTCCTGACCCGTAACGACTGAGAATACAGTAATGAAATCATTCCTATGCAATGAGCTGGGTCTAACCCTGAACATGAAACTCTTGTTTAGTCAGCTGATAGACTGCTAGAACAACAAATGATACAAGGTGGTTCAAATATGACCGGGACTGATTTGTGTGTAAACAAGCCGCACTGCGCAGCAGCTGTGCGACCTTGAGAGAGTGAAGCCA
>Ga0209629_10004592_pt1 | contig 10255 bp, 12 predicted proteins | sample TergutCu122P5_FD_187286 | JGI IMG/M metagenome (GOLD analysis project Ga0209629, IMG submission 187286) | Cubitermes ugandensis P5 segment gut microbial communities from Kakamega Forest, Kenya - Cu122 P5 (SPAdes) (version 2) | ecosystem: Host-associated > Arthropoda: Insects > Digestive system... | reverse complement strand
TCGCCAAAAAACGAAAACTCGCCGCCTGGAATGACGACTTCCGTATGAACATCTTGGGCATCAGGCCACTTCATGATGAATAAATGCAATCGCCCTGGCTGAAGTGGTGGTACGCTTTCACGAAGTCGTAAATGGTGAAGTAATCCTTGCCGTCATACAGCCGCGTGCCGCGCCCGATGATTTGTTTGAATTCGATCATCGAATCCACCGGACGCATCAGGACGATATTCCGCACATTGCGGGCATCCACGCCGGTGGAAAGTTTTTGCGAGGTGGTAAGAATGGTGGGGATGGTTTTGTCGTTGTCCTGAAAATCCTTCAGCCATTGATCGCCGCGCTTGCCTTCGTCTGCCGTCACACGCTGGCAGTAATCGGGGTTGGCGCTTTGCTTCATCTGGTTGATGAGATCGCGCACGACGAGCGCATGTTCCTGTGTGGCGCAAAAGACGATGGTTTTATCAAACGGGTTGATCTCGCCCATGAAAATCTGGACGCGCTTCTTTTCGCGCTCCCTGATTTCGATGCGGCGGTTGAAGTCCGCTTCTTCAAAGCGTTTGCCGGTTTCGATTTCGCCTTCGAGCAGATGATCGTCCGGCGTATAAACGTAGTCATCCAGCGTGGTGGCGATTTGCTTCAAGCGAAAGGGCGTGAGAAAGCCATCGTTGATTCCTTCCTTGAGCGAATAAATGAACACCGGCTCGCCGAAATAAGCGTAGGTGTCGGCGTTGTCTTTGCGCTTGGGCGTGGCGGTCAAGCCCAACTGTACGGCGGGCGCGAAGTATTCAAGAATGTCGCGCCAGGTGCTTTCATCATTCGCGCCACCACGGTGACATTCGTCGATGATGATGAGGTCGAAAAAATCCGGCGGGTATTCGCCGAAATAGGGCGCGGGCTTTCCGTCTTTGTCCCTGCCCGTCATGAAAGTCTGGAAGATGGTGAAGAAGATGCTGCCGTTCTTCGGCGCTTTGCCGCGCTTCTTGACTTCATCCGGCGCGATGCGGATTCGCGCATCTTCTTCAAACGCTGAAAAATCGTTGAACGCCTGATTGGCGAGAATGTTGCGATCCGCGAGAAACAAAATGCGCGGGCGGCGCGTGGGTTCGTTTTCTGATTGCCAATCGGTGAGATTCCAGCGGCTGTGAAACAGTTTCCACGCAATCTGAAACGCGATGGAGGTTTTGCCGGTGCCGGTGGCGAGTGTGAGCAGAATGCGGTTCTTGCCTTCGGCGATGGCAGTCAATGCGCGATTAACCGCGATTTCCTGATAGTAGCGCGGCTGCCAGTAACCGCCTCTGTCCTCAAAGGGCCAAGCGGCAAAGCGATTGCGCCAGCGGTTTTCGGTGGCGAAGGTGTCTTGCCAGAGTTGTTCGGGAGACGGAAAAGTGGGTAATTCGCCCTCCGCGCCGGTCTGCATGTCGATGCCGTAAATGCCTTGCCCGTTGCTGGCATAGGTAAAACGCAGGCCAAGTTTGGCGGCGTAGTCTTTGGCTTGCCCGACGCCTTCGGTCAGCGGCGCATCCCACGGTTTGGCTTCGACGACAGCAAGTTTGGTGTTGCGGTATTCCAGCACGTAATCGGCGGCCAAGGGCTGGCCGCGCTTGCCCGCGCCTTCCAGCCGGCCCAGGGTGATGGCGTATTCGCGGCGGATGCGGCTGCCTTCGACCTTGCCCCAGCCGACGGCTTCCAGCATGGGGGCGATATGATCGGCGCGGGTTTCGGCTTCGTTTTTGCTCATTGCATCGCTGTCGTCCCCATTGGCCCTGGCCATTTACCGCCGCAACTTGGCAAACGCCGCCGCCATGGCGTTGCCGGCGGGCGGCGGGGCGTTGTGGCGGGTTTGCTGGCGCGATAACGGCGCGCCGCGCGGGTTGCCGGCGTCGGCGGCGCTGCGGCCTTTGCCGGGTTCGTCAGAGAGGCGTAGCGTCAGCGCGATGCGCTGGCGGGCGAGGTCGACTTCCAGCACCTTGACCTTGACCACCTGACCGGCCTTGACGACGTCGTGCGGGTCCTTGACGAAGGTGTTGGAGAGCGCCGAGACATGCACCAGGCCGTCCTGATGCACGCCGATGTCGACGAAAGCGCCGAAGGCGGCGACATTGGTGACGACGCCTTCGAGGATCATGCCGGGCTGCAAATCCTTGACCTCGGTGACGCCGTCGGCAAAGGTCGCGGTCTTGAATTCCGGGCGCGGGTCGCGGCCGGGTTTTTCCAGTTCGCGGAAGATGTCCTGCACCGTCGGCAGGCCGAAGCGCTCGTCGGTGTACCGGGCGGCGTCGAGGCTCTTCAAGGCGCGGCTGTCGCCGAGGATGTCCTTGATCGGGCGCTTCAGGTCGACGACGATTTTTTCGACCAGCGGATAGGCTTCCGGGTGCACCGAGGAGGCGTCGAGCGGGTTGTCGCCGTGGGCGATGCGCAGGAAACCGGCGGCCTGCTCGAAGGTTTTGTCGCCCAGGCGTGGCACTTTTTTGAGATCGGCGCGCGATTTGAAGGCGCCGTGCGCGTCGCGGTAGCCGACGATATTGGCGGCCAGCCCGGCATTCAGCCCGGAAATGCGGGTCAGGAGCGGGGCCGAGGCGGTGTTGACATCGACGCCGACGGCATTGACGCAATCCTCGACCACGGCATCGAGCGAGCGGGCGAGCCGGGTCTGCGATACATCGTGCTGGTACTGGCCGACGCCGATGGATTTTGGCTCGATCTTGACCAGTTCGGCCAGCGGGTCTTGCAGGCGGCGGGCAATCGATACCGCGCCGCGCAGCGACACGTCAAGCTCGGGGAATTCCCTGGCGGCGAGTTCCGAGGCGGAATAGACCGAAGCGCCGGCTTCCGAGACGACGATCTTGGTCAGTCGCGCCTCCGGGTAGCGCTGGATCACGTCCTGCACCAGCTTGTCGGTTTCGCGGCTGGCCGTGCCGTTGCCGATGGCGACTAGCGTGACGCCATGCTTCGCGGCCAGCCGGGCGATGGCGGCGATGCTGCCGGCCCAGTCGTTCTTCGGCTCGTGCGGGTAGATGGTGGCGGTGTCGAGCAGCTTGCCGGTGGCGTCCACCACGGCGAGCTTGCAGCCGGTGCGGATGCCGGGGTCGATGCCCATGGTCACATGCTGGCCGGCCGGGGCGGCGAGCAGCAAGTCCTTGAGATTCTTGCCGAAAATGCGGATGGCTTCTTCCTCGGCGCGCTCGCGCAATTCGCCCAGCAATTCGAGTTCGAGATGGGTGTAGACCTTGACTTTCCACGTCCAGCGCACGGTGTCGGCCAGCCATTTGTCGGCCGGGCGGTTCTGCGCCTTGATGCCGAAGCGGGCGGCGATGCGCTGCTCGCAGGGATTTTGGGTGAACTGCGGACCGGGTTTGACCGCCGCCTCGTTCAACTCGGAATCGAGCACCAGCGCCAGGTTCAAAAAGCCTTCGTTGCGCCCGCGCAAGAGCGCCAGCGCCCGGTGCGAGGGCATGGCGACGAGGCTTTCCGCGAAATCGAACCAGTCGCGGAATTTGGCCCCCTCGATTTCCTTGCCTTCGACCACGGTCGATTTGAGCAGGCCGTGTTCCTTCAGGTAATCGCGCAGGGTTTGCAGCAGTTGTGCGTCCTCGGCGAATTGTTCCATCAGAATCTGGCGCGCGCCGTCGAGCACGGCCTTGGCGTCGGCGAAGCCGGCTTCGGCGTTGAGGTAGCTTTCGGCCTCGATTTCCGGCGTCAGTTCGGGGTTTTCCAGCAACGCCAGCGCCAGCGGCTCGATGCCGGCCTCGCGGGCGATCTGCGCCTTGGTGCGGCGCTTTTGCTTGTACGGCAGGTAGAGGTCTTCCAGGCGCTGCTTGGTTTCGGCTTCCTCGATTTCGGCCTTGAGTTCCGGCGTCAGCTTGCCTTGCTCCTCGATGCTGGCCAGCACGGCGGCGCGGCGCTCTTCGAGTTCGCGCAGGTAGGAGAGACGCTCGGCCAGCGCGCGCAGTTGCGTGTCATCGAGTTCGCCGGTGACTTCCTTGCGGTAGCGGGCGATGAAGGGCACGGTGGCGCCTTCATCGAGCAGGGCGACGGCGGCCTGGATCTGGGCGGGGCGAACCTTGAGTTCAGCGGCGATGCGGTGTTCGATGGAGGCGAGCATGACGGGCGGTGTGGCAAAAAAGGGAGCGAATGATGCCTTGGTTGCGAAGTAAATTACAACTGCCGGGATATTGGTGTAGCATGGCCGGCACGCTTACCACATGAGAGGAGAAGATACATGAAAGTCACTACCTATCTGTTTGGTTCCATTGAAGTCGATCCCGATAAGATCATCACCTTTCCCAACGGCCTGGTCGCCTTCGAGAAATCCCAGCGCTACACGCTGATTCAGGAAGACCCGCAGGGCGCCAGTTTCACGCTGCAATCGCTCGACGAACCGAGCCTTGCCCTGCAAATCGTCGATCCGACCACTCTCGGTTTTCACTACGAACTGCATTTGAGCGACGCCGAAACGGCGCTGCTGAAAGCGCCGGCCGCCGAGGACGTGGCGGTGATGCAGGTGCTGTACAAGAAAGAAGTCGATGGCAAGGCCGTCATCGTTCCCAATCTGCGGGCGCCGCTGGTCATCAACCTGCGGGCGCGGGTCGGTTTGCAGAAAGTCATGGAAACCGTCCGCCCGAACGTCACGCTGTCGAATCTCGCCAGCGCTGTCTCCCTCTGAGGATCGGTCTGACGGCGGAAAACGCGGGGCTGCGGCTCCGCGTCGTCGTTTACAGCGGCGTCAGCATATCGCGGTAGCGGGCGGCGTTGGCCACGTAATGCGCCGCCGAGTCCTGTAGCCGGGCCACTTCTTCATCAGTCAACGGGCGCGCCACCTTGCCCGGATATGCTTCAGCCATGATATGATCCATCATGGCTGAAGTGAAGATTATCGATGAGTCCCATAAAATTTCCGACAAACGCGGGAATGGGAAGCTACGCCGGGAAATATGGGTTGATGAAGTCACCAGAAAGATCACCCGATACAATCTGGCCTACATCAATCACAACCTCCATGCTGGCGACAATGGGCGCGTGGTGGGTTACGACAATGCCCATGACGGCCATCATCGCCATCTCTTTGGCGTCGTGGAACCGATTGAGTTTGTTGGTTTCGAAGATATCGAAGAGCGCTTTGAACAGGACTGGATTGCGTTGAAGGACGGTAAATGACCAAGCTCACCATCAAGACTGCAAGCGAAGAGAATTTCTTCAAGCGCGGCCGCCAGTTAGCCAAGGCCGCAGATCGTGGCGAACCGCTACCCGATGAGCGCATCATCAGCTTTGAAGACCCCGCTGATGTGATGAAGCTGATTACAGCGGCTCGCTTGGCGCTGTTCCGTGCAGTCAAAGAGATGCCCGGTTCGATTACCCAGATTTCGGAACGGTTGCATCGAGATCGCAGCGCGGTGAAGCGCGATGTTGATGAACTGGCGCGGGCAGGATTGGTGACCATTGCTGACAAGGCGCTGCCGGGTCACGGACGGATGAAGGAAATCCGCGCGACCGCCAACCGGTTCAGCCTACAGGCCGAAGTGATTTAGACGGGGCTGCGGCCCCGCATCGTCGTTTACAGCGGCGTCAGCATATCGCGGTAGCGGGCGGCGTTGGCTACGTACTGCGCCGCCCCGGCCCGCAGCCGGGTCGCCTCCTCGGCGGTCAATTGGCGCACTACCTTGCCCGGCGAACCGACGATCAGCGAACGCTCGGGAAACACCTTGCCTTCCGGGATCAGGGTGTTGGCGCCGACGATGCTCTCCTTGCCGATCACCGCCCGGTTGAGAATCACCGATCCGATGCCGATCAGGCAGCCGTCGCCGACCGTGCAGCCATGCAGCATGACCAGGTGGCCGACGGTAACGCTGACGCCGATGTGCAGCGGCACGCCCTCGTCGGTATGCAGCACCGAACCATCCTGAATATTGCTGTTGTCGCCGATGTGGATCGGATCATTGTCGCCGCGCAGCGTGGCATTCCACCAGATCGAGGCGTTGGCGCCGAGGCGGACATCGCCGATGACCGTGGCGTTGGGGGCGACCCAGGCAGCGGAGCCGAGTTGTGGCGTCTTGTCGCCGAGTTGGTACAGGGGCATTTCATTTCCTTGGCAAAATGGCTTTTCAGGATTGACGAGCGCTTGGGATCGACAAGGATAGCGCGGCAAGCGCGACCAGGGAGCAGACAATCGCCGCGCCGGCCGGCAGGTCGAAGAGGGCCGACAGCAGCAGGCCGCCGCCATAACCCAGGGCGCCCAGCAGCCACGAAGCCGGCAGGCGCGCTTTTGCGTTCGCTCGCCCGGCCCGGCGCAGCGCCACGGCCGGCGCGATCAGGCTGGCGAACACCAGCAACACGCCGACCAGTTGCACCGAGGTGGTGACGGCCAGGGCAAAAACGCTATAGAAGCCGATATTGCCGAGGCGGCGGCCGAGGGCAAACCAGAATGCCAGCAGAATGGCCGTCAGCATCGCCAGCACGCCGACCTGCGGCCAACTGACCCAGAGAATCTGCCCCGCCAGCAGATCCTTCAGATGCTCGCCGCCGTGTGGATTGTTCGCCAGCAGCAAAATGCCGGCAGCGGCGGCGGTGACGAACAAGAGGCCGATCAAGGCTTCCTGAATATCCGGCCAGCGTTTCTCGACGTGGGTCAAGAGCAGGGCGCCGGCCAGGGCCGCTGCGCCCGCCGCGGCCTGCACGGCCCAGCCGCTCTCCCAGCCGGCCAGGCCGGCGGCGATGACGCCCAGGGCCGCCACCTGGGCGATGGCCAGGTCGATGAAGATGATGCCGCGGCGCAAGACCTCGATGCCGAGCGGAACGTGCGTCGCCAGCACGAGCAGCCCGGCGACGAACGGCGCGGCCAGCAGGCTCCAGTCGATGGCCGTCATTTCAGCCCCGCCAGCAGACGCTGCACGGTATCGTCGAAAAGAGCGAAAAGATCTGGCGCGGCGTCATCGCCGCCGACGGTGAAGGGCAGGGTGACGAGCGGTATCTTGACCTGACCGGCATACCACTCGCCGGGACGCGGATCATTGTAGGCGGCGCGGATGACCAGGCGCGGCCGGGTCGTTTTGGCCTCATCGACCAGCTTGGCCAGATAGGCGGCGGAAGGCTCGACGCCGGGCTTCGGCTCCAATACCGCAACCACCTTCAGGCCCAGCCAATCGGCCAGATAGCTCCAGGCCGCATGCTGAACGGCAACGGCGACGCCGCGCAGCGGGGCGGCTTCCTTCTCCCAACGGGCTTCTGCCGCCTGCCATTTATCGGCAAAGGCGGTGAAATGGGCGCGATAGTCGGCGGCGTGCGCGGCGTCGACCGTGGCCAGGCGTTCCGTCAGCGCCTGGGCAACCTTGAGGATGTTGCGCGGATCGGTCTGGATGTGCGGATTGCCTTGCGCGTGCACGTCGCCATCGGCGCGATCCAGGCGCGTCGGCACATCGAGCATGCGCACGACGCTGGCCGCCTCGAAATAACCCGGCTGGCCCGGTTGCACCCGTGGATTGCCGGATTCGCGCAGCACCAGCGGCAACCAGCCGATCTCCAGTTCGGCGCCGGTGGCGATGACCAGATCGGCGCGCCGCGCCCTGGCGATCAGCGAGGGCCGGGCCTCGACGCGATGCGGGTCTTGCAGGGCGTGGGTGGCGACAAAGACATTCGCCTCTTTACCGGCGATTTCCCGCGCCAGCGCCGCCCATTCCGGCACGGTGGCGAAAATTTCGATGGCCTGGGCCGGTAGCGCCAGCAGCATCAGCAGGGCAATTCCTAGGGTTCGCATGACTATCTCCTCAATAACGGTGAGCGCCGTGGGCGCCGAGGCTGACGATGTATTGCAGCCAGATCTGGTTGTCGGGCAGATCGCGGCGCGATTCGTCACGCGCCAGTTGCAGGCGCAGGCGCGAGAATTCGGATGCCGAGTAATCGACCATCACGGTATTGCGCTTCGGCCTGTATGCCGCCAGCAGCGGCAGATCGGCGGGGTTCAGGGTATCGCCGAAGCGGATCTGGCCGGAATCCAGCCCGTCGTAACGGTAGCCGACGCGCCAGCGCGGCAGGAACTGGTAGACCGCCTGGGCATAGAAACCGGACTGCGTGGCCGCATAGCCGCCGGCCAGGTTGGCGCCGCTGCCGTCGAACGTCAGCGTGCCGGTTTCGCGGCGGCGGAAATACTCGCCCTGCACGGTCAGCTTGCGCCCGTAAAGAAAATCCTGCTTCCAGACGGCATCGGCAATCCAGGTTCGGCTCCTGCCGCTGAAGCTGTTGCTGACGCCGTTGCCCAGACTGTCGACATCATCGTACCCGCGGTCGCGCGGCGAAGCGCCGAGCACGGACAGACCCACGCGCCAACTGCCGCTGTCGCCCGCGTCGCCGCCGACATGCGCGAACAGCGCCCCGACCACGCTGCCGTTCTTGTTGCGGTCAGTGGAAGGAAATTCTCCGCCGGCCCCGATTTCGCCGCCCACTTCGAGCAGCAGATCGGTCGGCGCCACCCATTTGGCCTGAATGCCGTCGTTCTTCCACTGGCCGCCGAGGAAGGCGCTGTAGGCCAGTGGCGGATCGGCGAAATCCCAGACATGGCTGTGCTGCCCGTTCAGATAACCGATCCCCGAATAAAAGCGCCCGGCCTTGAGCGTCACGCCATCATCCAGCCCCAGCGTCTGAATGAACGCTTCTTCGACCTGGGCGCTGCCGTTGGCCGGCACGGAAAGCGTGAACTGGCCGCGCAGGATTTGGTCGATATTGGCCGCGATGCCAAGCTCTGACTCGCCCAGTCCGAAAGTGCGCCGGGGCGGCCCGACATCGCTGTTGGCGGGAATGAAACCATTGAGCGTGTAGCGGTTGGGATCCTGCGAAAGACGGGTATACGTGCCGGCCAGCACCAGCGAAAGCGCCGGATTGAACGCGGCCTCGCTGGCCGGCGCGCCGGTCGGGGCGGCGCTCGTTGCGCCATTCGGCGCATTGCTGGCGCTGCCGCTGGTCGCCGTCTGCGCGTTCCGGGCAACCGCTTCCGCCTGCGCGACGCGGGCTTCCAGCGCGGCAATGCGTTGTTCATAGGATTTTTTCAGTTGCGCAATATCGTCGCGCAGGGCTTGCAACTCGTCGGCCGGCGGCGCGGTTGCGCCCAGAACCGGCGGCGCGGTCAGGGCGAACAGAATGGCCGATCCGATGGCAGCCAATCCGATTGAAATTTTTTGCATGATGTTCCTTGAAAGCCAAATGACGAACGACGCCCCGGCGGCCGGGACGCCACGATCAGGCAGAATTCAAGAAACGATGGGCGGCGCGCGGGCGCGATAGCGATGCGGATCGACCGCGGCAGGCGCAGCGCGCGGTGCCAATGCCGACGCCATATAGGCGCCGTCGCCAGCGAGCGGCGGCAACGCGGAGGCGGGAACAGCGAAGGCCAAACCGGCGATGCTGACGCAGGTGGAACAAGCGTGGGAAAGATCAGCCTCGACCGGGTCGCTCTGGCCGCTCCGATCACCCTGTTCCGCGCCAGCATTCGCCGGCGCGAACAGGCCGCCGAGATGGCCGATCATGTGCGCGCCCGCCATCTGCTGCGCAAAAACCAGCAGCAGGGCAAGCACAGCGACCAGAGCGGGACGCGGACGCAAGTTCCTCATGGCGTGGTTTTACCTCAATTCACGCGCTGGCTGCGCATTCGCCAGGCACAACAGGCCATGCCGATCGCCCACAATCGCGTCGTGTGGCGTTCGAGTTCCTGCAAGCCAACCGGCAAGCGTTTGCTCAATCCATTGAAAAGCTGTATGTGATTCACCGCGTCGTCCGCTGACTGATTTTCGCCATATTACCCGCCGGGAACCGAACATGTCCGACCTGAAAGCCCTGACCGCCGAACTGCTGGCCTTTCGCGATGCCCGCGACTGGCGGCAATTTCATTCATTGCGCAACCTGATCGTCTCGCTCAATCTCGAAGCCGCCGAATTGCTCGAACTGACGCAGTGGAAAAACGATGCCGAAATCGCCGCGCTGCCGGCTGACTCGGCCAGCGCCGAAGCTCTGCGCGACGAATGCGCCGACATCCTGCTCTACCTGCTGCTGATCGCCGATGCCGCCGGCATCGACCTGCTGGCGGCAGCGCGAGCCAAACTGGGCAAGAATGCAGAGAAATACCCGGTCGCCAGGGCGCGCGGCTCGCGGGCCAAATATACCGAGTTATAGAACCGGTCATTAAGTATTGACATTTTCGCCGTCATTGCGAGGGGCGAAGCCCCACGGCAATCCAAGCAGCGGTCTGGATTGCCACGGCACTACGTGCCTCGCAATG
>Ga0209629_10004590_pt1 | contig 10256 bp, 6 predicted proteins | sample TergutCu122P5_FD_187286 | JGI IMG/M metagenome (GOLD analysis project Ga0209629, IMG submission 187286) | Cubitermes ugandensis P5 segment gut microbial communities from Kakamega Forest, Kenya - Cu122 P5 (SPAdes) (version 2) | ecosystem: Host-associated > Arthropoda: Insects > Digestive system >... | reverse complement strand
CCCGAACTGGGAGAACTATTGTTAGGTGTAGATTGAGACAATGAACCTGGAAACAGTGTTACAAAAAAGAGACAATTACGTTCATGTCACAGTTCATTGTAATTCCTGGTAATTCTGACATTTTTATATGACATGTTTTTCAGAATTTTGAAAATCTATAAACAACAAACAAAATACATTATTAACCCACTGGAACACTTTGTCGTCTGTGAGACGCTGAGCCATCGAGGCCGATGCTGTTAATTCTAGCTTTGTCAGTAGATGGCATAACATGTCTTATACCGTTTGAAAGCTGAAGAAACGATCTATCGAATGGTATATCATACAGATTGTATCGGTTTTTAGGTTATAAATGACCTTGAAATGACCTTTTGCGTAGAAAAAAATTAGTGTCCCAATGGGTTAACACATTTTCTAATATCCTGGATATTTCCAGTCTTGAGAGTGGTAACATTTAAGTTAAATTCTACGAAATATCTACTATTAAAGTACACTTTGTAATATGATAATGCTCACTCCAAGACATTTCTGTTCCAACCCATTATTCCATCACATTTTTTCAAAGATGACAGAAATAATCCCTTTTTCAGAGAATAACTTAACGCTTAACACAACTTTATTGCTATATGTATTACACAGTTACTGACAGCATGTTTTTACCATACTAAGTGGTCATCTTTGGGTCTTAAATATTTTCAATACACATGCACAGGAAACCTTTATTTTTTTATTGCAGCACAGCTAGCTAATACTTATAAGGCTAAAACTTTTGATACACTGGTCAACTCTTGTTAAGGAGAGAAATCTCAGGCAATTTATAATTTTTCAATTTGTACGAACCCACACAATTACAAGAAAGAACACAATCACAGAAACTAGCAGTCAAGTCAAAAAAACTACCAGACAGCAATACATATACCAAGAAAATACAGTCAAGAGATACATGAAAATAAAAATACCCAGTTAGTGACAGCATATAGACTAACCACAATGTGCATGAAACAACAAACGCAATACATCCCTGCACTACAATAAAATAACTTAGCATGAACAAGACTGTAGTATTCAACTCCATAACAATCTCCAGTGATTCTAAATTGAGTTTAAATAGGACTATAGCCACAATAACTGTATACAAAGAAACATAATCAGAATACAATCTCAGTAGTAGAGAAAACACATTTGTCAAACTGAACAATGTGAATTGCATCAGAACACAGCCTTTAAAAAACAACTATCCTAAGTACACAAAGAAGATTTACCCTTGTAGGTTTTAGGAAGCTATATCAGAACTAAAAAATAATGGTTCCCTCTGCATGTTTACTGAAAAAATTTCAGACCTGAAGATGACCATTTGTATGGTCAAAACATATTGTCTGTAACTATAAAATATAAACAGAAATGAAGCAATCTGAATGATTAAAAAGCCTTTTTTTCAAAACCAAACTATAATACAAACACAACAGAATGTCTCAACTCAATGGCTACATAAATGGCTGAAGATTATGTAAACTTGTGAGATTTCAAAAAGAAGTGCAAAATACTGACCTCGAAACTGTTGCCTATTTATATGAATAACAAACAATGTGACAATCTCACCTGATACAGGCTTACTGGGTGTACTTGAGTTAAGGACAGGTTTCAGTGCAACTTGTGAGCAGCTGTTGGAACTAATCAAGGAATTGCTGTTGCTCACCCTAACAGCTGTTGGTTTCACAGGCTGAAATGTTACAGAATTGAGTGCTTTCTTAGTTTCAGTCCTGTTATACCAACTTTTGAGTTAATCAGATGGAACCTGTCACTTAATGCAACAATATTATTATGAATCACGGTTATATAGTTGCAATCCATTTGCATATATCTTTACTTTTGATGTAAATAAGGCTCCAGTTTACAACTACGCAACGTATACCCAACTGTGGCCCACATATTCTGGACAATTTTATGCCTACAGGGAATATAAAAATGTCTTTTTGAAACACAAGAAGTTAAGGATTTCAGAATTCTTTCAATGTGTAAGACTGAAAACTGAAGCATAAAATCAGGCCAGCATGGACTGACCTAAATTCATATCACTACACGACAGTGAACAAAACTAACGGCACATTAACCAGTAATATTAAACTGTCACAACAATGGTATACAGTACCTGCAAATTACTTGTTAAGAAACATGAGCCATATGTAGTTCTACATGGGTTTCATGGACAATACTTCAGATGAGGACATACAAACTGCAAAAGCCTTCTGAAGTGAAATGTATCATACTGTTACATGTTAACGGAGATCTCTGAGTACTTTTTGTCGGGGAAGGAAAGTTAGTACTCAAATATACTATTCACATCAAAGATAATGTTGATGTAAGGCAATGTAGCAGGTGGAGTACCAATATTTTACAGGAACAGACTACCTCCATCTTCAGGGCAGAGCAGTGTCTCTTCTACCTTGAAGATGGAGGAAACAGGTTCGCCATACTGTTGATACCCATCTATCACACCACACAGCATCACATATTGGAAGACTGTGCTCACCAGCATGAGAATCTTAAACTGTCAAAATCTGCATACATGATACAATAGTGCAGTGTTCAGTTATATTCTGAATAAAGTCCATTACAGTCCCTTACAAAGTGATTACATCCTTCCTTGGGGTAAAGTATAAAGATAATGACCAATTTTATACATGAACAGCACTTTCCATTCTAATTCTGACTGCAGAAGGAATTATCATTTCTGAACATAAGAAAAAATGCTAAGACAGCTTATATGGTCTTATGACATCATATACAGCTAAATGTAAGCTAAGGCCTGAATATGAAAGTGTAATCATACAGCAACATCCGTTTCCTCATCAAAACAACACACACAGAAACTTCAGCATGAGATCTGCGCTCTTCTGTGATATTACGCAGCATAATGGTATTTCCTTACCAAATGTTTCAGGACAACCTGCAGGTACCAATCTTCAAGTGTCAAGAAATCTTCTTCTTGTATTTCCTGACACTTGAAGATGGGACCGATAGGTTGTCCCAAAACATGCATAAGGTATTACCACTATACACTGTGTAATATCCCAGAGAGCACAGTTCTCATCTATTTCACAGTAGAAGCTTGAAATCACACAAACTTTGAGCATATTTACTTAAAGGCCCTCACACTACAGTAACACAAAACCTAAAATAATGACCATATGGTGTTAATGATAGAACACACTGACCTTTCTTCCATCTTCTCAAAGTGTTCAGCATTTGTGTTCTTGGCACATTATTTCTAATCATCTAGTGAGCCATTGCCTTTTTTTTTTTTTAAGCAATGAAATCCACAACACTGTGTGTATAAGCAAAAGATGACTACTGGTTTTCAGCAGGACAACTGAAATCACATCTGAGTAAATACATGTGAAGTGTCCTGTAAACCCTGCTAATTTTATGTGAAAGAGAAATTTTGGATCAGATGGTTAGTAGAATGTTAAATATTCTATCTGAAATCCTAACACAAAATTTTACAATACAGACATCAGATTTCTAATCAATCCTAGCACACACAGCAAATTTTCTTGGCAGAAGGATATTCACATCATACAGAAAACACTGCAGATATCAAAATGATGTTAATCACTACTGTGGTCTCACAGGTTATGAAAGCAAGTAGCCTAGCAGGTAAGTATCTATGCAGGAACACATTGCCCTCCCTTCAACAAAGAAATGAAGGCAGTATATTCTTCCAATACGTTCGTACCTACCAACCAGGCTATAATGTGTCATGAGATGCAACATGAACCTTCACCACTACAAAAACCTCAAACCTTAATTTACAGTTATTCAAATTATGCTGTACAATGGGAGAGGAAAACTTCACACAATTTCAGCCCTTAACAAACAATGTCTGAATGCACCTGAAGAACATAGCATACTGTCTCCTACCAGCAACAAGCTTCAGATACACCAGATGACAGATCACTGAGAATTTCAGACTTGATAATTTTTGACTTTACAAATAGAAACCTCTCATCCACTTGCATGTGTGAAAGCTCACTATATCGCACCACACATCCAATTTTTGGTTTTATTGGCACATCAAAAACCCATAGTAATCATTCCCATGTATAAATCCGCTACACCACAATTTTATATCTAGTAATAATTTTTCAATTACTGTTATGGCTGGTTTAGTGGAATCAAGTTTGGGCTCAGGATTAGATGTCTTTGCTCACTGAGATTATCAAAAACGTGCTCAAGAATGCTACCTGTTGAAAACACCACATCAAATTTTATGTTCTGTTGACCATACATCTCTATATAATCTTGTAAATGAAACCAATTTGGTGCACAATTTATTCTTAGCATATTTCGTCAATTTTATTTATAACCTCTACATGTTTCAGACCTCTCCAGGTCCATCATCAGGAGGAACACCTTTATTTATGCGACACTTGTTACTTCTTATTCTGTATAGCTCACTGTCCGGTATGCAGGATCCTAAAAGTGTCACATAAGTACAGTTGTTCCTCTAAAACATGTAGAAGTTATAAATAAAACTGACGAAATACACTAAGAATAAATCATGCACCAAGTTGGTTTCATTTACAATATCACGTCAGCTTAAAAGTAATTACTTTCTATCACAGAACATATTTTTCATTTATAGCTCTACCTTAGCTGGAAGGTCATCCTTCGTTTTCTTCTTGTCTTCATTCGAGCTGTCACTGGAATGGTTGTGCAGGGCATTGAGGGGAGGGGAGGGAGCAGGTGAGTTACCCGATGTGGTGGACGTTGGGGTACCTCCTGTGTCATTACTATTGTTGCTATCTGTTGTTGCAGAAGACGGGAGACCAACCTACAAGAAACGACAAATCTCAAAATCATGCTTTTAAAACAAACATCAATATAACCAATACCAGTTTCTATAAAGCTGAGAGATAAAATTATGCGTTTTCATAGGCTGTGAAATAAAACTCCACCTTTGTGAAATATGCCTTTCATCAGGGTTATGGAGGTTACAAGGAACACCTCATAATTTTATTGCTTTCCCTGTCTTAGTAACGAAATTCATATATAACCAACACAATCAGCTCCATCACTGCACCTTAAGTGCTTTCTCAGATTCTTTTTTCTTTACTTCCACTGCAATAAACAAGTACTTACTTAATTCCTATGAATTACTACATGCCTGTTCTTGTGACCTTTCTGGTGAGAATATTCTTTGCATCTGTGTAAAATTAAAGGTGAGACACAGGCTGAATAACACACATTCATTGTTAAGAATATCATGAAAAGAAACTAGATTTTATCAGCCTGGCAAATCATTACAGTGATATGAAACATGACAAGAAATGTGTAAAATAGGGTGAAACCATCATTTAAGTTCTTTTAAGAGCAGTGGATTTCAAAATTAAACTGGAAAACTGTAAATGCTAGTTCTTTAAGTGAGACTGACTTGTGAACACTGAAACTGAACAGCAAATGAGGGAGAACTTTAAAGTGGGGAGAAAGAAATAAAATGAAGTAAAATAAAAATAAATAAATAAATCAGGGTTCAAATATGTATCTGAATAAAAATAAAATATACCTACCCCTGACAATTCTATTTCATCCAACCCAATGATGTCGTCATAAATATATTCATTCTCCTCAAAGTCTGGTTCTTGTGACGATTCTATATAGTACTCTATGTCATCCCTAATCCTCCTTATCTGTAACAAAGCAAATAAAAAATTTCTAATTCCATGTCAACTTCTTCAAGCATATTTATACCACAAAATGTTTTATCTATTCTCCCACCACTGCATTCATTTGTAAGGATGATGTAGACAACTACAATGATGATGATGATGATGATGATGATGATGATGATGATGATGATGATGATGATGACGACGACGACGATAATGATGAGGATGATGTAGTGTAAGAACTGCAAGTGTTGTATTAGAACCTTAAGAGTGTATATTTACTGAACATTACAACTTTTGGTCAGTGAATATAAATGGCACTAGTTTATGAAGAAACACTTAACCCGCGTTAAGTGTATGCAGATATGGCAGGACTGAACGATTTTGTCACAAACCACCACCATAAAAAGACTTACAATGCACATGCCACATTCCCATTTATGAATTTTCCATTACTTATCACGTTTACTGTTTGAGATCCAACACAAAACAGTATGAGGGATTTTTTTTTTAAATCTGCAATATATATTTTACAACCTTCCATTTTCTTGGACATCAGATGGCAGAAATGTAAACAAATGACAGTGAACAAACATCTCATACCAATTTAATGATACATTAAAATGTATATACAGTTAACATCCTTTCACACCAGTTAAATTATACAGAAATGCTACCTCCCCGCCACCAATAAATGGCAGGTGAAATTAAAATCCCATCAGAAATTTAATATTATGGGCAAGACACATTACACCAAGTATGTACTGCATTACCAGTCACATCTCATTTAACACTCCCAATGAGTAAGTTAAGAAGATAAACATTTCCTCACCTGACTAACTTCCACAGACATATTGTCCAACATTCGCAGGAGAGTTTCCAGTTTACGAATGTGATACCTATGTTTCTCAACTTTGCTTTTCAGTTCTTCCACCCGGTCCTGTTTGTCTTTATCTAACCTCTTCTTCTTCCCAGCTAACAGAGACTCAATCTCACACTCAAACTGGTCCAGCTGAGGAAAAAGAAATTCATACTTTTATGAGTGTATTTACATACATATTATATTAGTTCTTTTGTTGTATTTATTATGCACTCATAAAAAATATTCTTAAAATACGAGAATTTCCATGGCACATCTCTAGAAAGTAGAATTACTTCATCTGAGTATCAAGAACACCTCAACTTCAGAGCAACATATCTTGACACTTAAAATACGGCAAAGCATCACCTCACCTGGAGGTTGAGGCCATCAATGGAAGTTGTCAACCACCCTGCAGTTTCATCACGTTCCTTCTGCGCAGGATCCAGCTTTTGTGCAGCACCCAGTCCCTCTTTTGAGTATGCTTTGGTCTTAGTTTCCCGCTCCACAACCTTGAACCTCTCCATTTGCTATAAGCAAACCAAACAAAAGATTATTCAAGGATCCTGGGAATGACTATTACTGTAGAATATTTAGGTTATTAAAGAACACATTTATGAACCTGCATTACGCAACAATGAAACAACAGCAACATATGGCTAATTTCTTCAAGCATCCAAATCTACATGTACAACACTGAAATTCAATTGTGAAGCCATTTCACATGACTTGGTTTTCTCATGTATTTCAAGACAATGTCGCAGTCTCTGAAAGAGAATGTAATCATGCCTTAATCCCTGTTAATTAGCAATTATATTTCTTCATGTTTTAGAATTTGAGTATGAAAGGTGGGTCTGTGTTATGCAGTAACTTTAGAGCTGACTGTTACAACAAATTGCAATAAACAACAGACTGAGAAAGTATGAGTGATACTTGAATTGTGTTCTACAAGTAGTGCTAAATATCTCTAATGGAAAATCATCTATTTAACCCTTTGGCACCAAATATTATAAACACAGCCACACCACATGGTGCAATGCTCAAAACACCGAACACCATATCTTGCAGTTCTTACGCAACCCTCTTAAGCAACCTTCCTTTTATTTTGGGCTTTTACAGGTCACTATGGGCAATTAATTCTGGTCCCAAAGTGTTAAATTATACTGTCAACAGCTGATTTTGTCCCCAGCAAATCCTTATATGGTAAATCTGGTTACAGCACACAAAGTAAAACTCTTAATACTTCCTTATTGAGGGTGTTTCTCATAAAGAAAAGGGGAGAAGGTGTTTGATTTATATGATCTAACATGAAACTGCCTGGAGTTCTTAATATTGGGATTATATTCCTGCTTAAGATTACTTTCCATAGGTATAAAATTCTATTTACAAGAAGCAGTTAAGTAATAATACCACTGCAAGCCTGGCATTACATATGAATATTATTCCAGACATTTCCATCATCATTAGTTTTTCCCAAACACAAGGTCTAAACACTGGATCTGTATCTGTCACAAAAAAAACTGATATTTTAAAGAATGAATCTTTTTATGTACACAAAGTAATAATTATTCAGTTTGTATTGGTCTATGTCAGCCCACATCTTTTCACATTTTCTTCTACAATTTTTTTTACTCATCTTCACCCTTCATAATAAACTAATTCCTTCTATATTTAAATATGCCATGCAAACTTGACAAGGTCCATACATTCATTTCCTTAACAGTGGAGACCTGTGGGTTAGATGCAACAATCTTCTTCTACTATGCAAGTGGAAAAAGGATGTGTTAAGAAATGCACAAGTTTTCCATTCTCAAATTCTTCTTGAAGTCTTGTGTGTTTAGAGAAGAGCAAACCCTTTCTATCTCTGCTGTTGTTTTGCATATGCACACTTGTGTTGTCTCTCTCTCTCCCTCCCTCCCCCCAGAGATGACATCTTCACATCAGGATGACAAGAATAACAGTGACGATAATACCTTCCCGTTTCTGATGATAACATTTCTGACTATGACCCATCTGACAGAGATGTGTCTGATACTCATATGACAGGAACAACAGCCAGCTACATCCCACCAAAGGGTGTACGAGTGGGGTCAACAAATGAACCAGACTGACATGGATGCCTCAGACTACAACACAGATAGATGTTCTGACAGTGACGACACTATTCCTACATACCCCTCCAGGTACTTCAGCATGGTGACAACATACTGGTATAACAAACACCAGAATTCAATAGTTCACTGGTAATAAAACTGGCACATAACAAAATGTGGCACCCCATACATATAAAGACTCAGCTCCCAGCACTGTTAACATATTGTATTTTTTACAGCAATTATCCTGCTGGTGGAGACCATTCTGTACTACGAACAGTACTTGAAGACAAACTTCTCCAGCACCTGACATCAATGAATCTGAAATGTTTATTTTCCTGGCAATTATTATTCAAATGGGACACTACGCATGAGACAGCCAGAAAGACTACTGGTTGTTACTGAACTTCCTTACACCATGTGGCAGGTTCCTACATATTCTTTGATAGCCCCACTGTCAATCACAATGCTACTGATAATAATGACCCAAAATATCACAGACTATGGAAACTAAGACACATTTATGACACGCTCAAAATATTATGCCCCTTCCAAAAATCTGACTGTGAATTCAGACTAAATTTCAAACAGTACATACCCAAACAGTGCACACATTTTGGTATACATAGTCATAAACTATGCAGTATAATTAAATGTATGAATGACATGGACATCTACTTAGGAAACAGCAGAGTAGGTGTGACTGCAAACAGGACAGTGTCTCATGCAAATGTTAGACATGGACATAAACAGTATAAGGACACGTTCTTCCACTGCCTGACTTATTGAACAATCTGTCAAAGGGGAAAATCAACTGCTGGGGGGCAGTATAGTCTAACAGAAAGGAAATAACACAGGACTTACTGCCATAGAACTACTGACTGAAAAGAGACAATATTCTGCCTAGGACTAAAGGTAACTTGACAGCAGTGGTCCAAAGTGATAAAATGAATACATACTGAAAAATATGCAACATCCACAACACATGATAACTTCTATGACAAACATGAAAATGCTTCAAAGCCAAAAATCATACAGAACCACAACCAACCTTCGGGTTATGCTGACGTAGGGAAAGGATGATGAACAGTTATTCAACATAACACTGAATGTGGAAGTGGCCAAGGGAACTACTTTTTCTCTTCTCAGACATGACTATTCTAAACAGATGCCTCCCCCTGATTGCATGTGGGAACAAAATGATACACAAGAGGCTTATGACTTTCTCTCATGTGGAACCTGACTGAAATAGTTGAGAATCTACCACACACAAAAACCCTGGGCAGGCCGTGTTTCACAGACACAAGTTACATGGTTTTAACCGAACTTCACCAGTTAAAGGCCATTTATATCCTCCAGACTATACTGCCACACTTGTTCTGCATGAGGAATAAAGGAAGTGTGGTTCAATCCAAGTGCAAGAAGTGTGATGTGGGACTGTTAAAAAAAAACTGCCAACGTAATGTACTAATGGATGATGGCAGCTCTTCATAACTCCAGACAGACATGAAAGAACAAGACAGGCAGTGTATGTGTAACATAATACTGAGGTGCATTCATGCAGTGGAAAAAGCAACACATATTACATAATCTGAGTACTTGTAGTTTTAGGTATCCCCAATGCAATGCACAATA
>Ga0209629_10004588_pt1 | contig 10258 bp, 4 predicted proteins | sample TergutCu122P5_FD_187286 | JGI IMG/M metagenome (GOLD analysis project Ga0209629, IMG submission 187286) | Cubitermes ugandensis P5 segment gut microbial communities from Kakamega Forest, Kenya - Cu122 P5 (SPAdes) (version 2) | ecosystem: Host-associated > Arthropoda: Insects > Digestive system >... | reverse complement strand
GGTGACTACATTGAAGGACAGTAAAACTTCGAAACATGTATCTATTTTGTATCAGTTGTAAATAAATAGTTGCCACTATTAAAGTTCCAACCCTCGTATATACGTTGTGTTGCGTAATACATTTATAATATTGCATTAAGAGCAATGTATGCAGTCGTAAAACAGTAGAATAATAATAGAGTATGCGTTCTTCAGTTACATTGTAAGGAGACTGAAACCTTGCTTCTCATTTCACATGCAAAAATGTCTTTAAGGTTAGTGTGCCGTTGACAGACAAGAATACGCAAGGAAAAAGCTAAAAGGAAGGGCAGTAATGCCTGAAAGGCACCCTTGCACTCAGAGATACGTACGTAAACTGATTTCTGAACCAGCACTGAGACTACACTAATCGGCTGTGACGAAAATAAACATCGAAAAATCGGGACTCGGAGAATAGAGACTGCAAGTTTCATCGAAGTAAAAACAGTTTCACAAAAAGTGGCTTTACAGGTCGGCGCGTTTTCGGATGTAAGGGAGAGATTTCGTGTGGTATCACGTTCGTTATCTGTTGTTTAAATGCGACAGTTTGAGGTTCTCATAGCATTGTTGATGAAGATTAAATTCGTAGGTGATATGACGCCGTGTAGGTTGGCAAACAGTTTCGTAGTTGATTTGTGTTTGACCGTGCATCATCAATGTACGTGAAGTAATATAGAAGAACCAACTAGATGGAACAATAATTTAATGATCACCAAAGATCAGCTGAACATGTTTCGGGCAATTTTTTGTCCATCTTCAGGAGCGTAAGACTGAGATTTTTACAGCATGTGGTATAGCGTCCTGTTGTTGTGGTAGGCAGGGGTTCGGAGAGCGGCAACGTGGCACTACGTGTACTGCATGAAGGAAGTTGCTTGACCAATCACGCAACTTCTTCACACCGTACACATAGTGCCACGTTGCCGCTCTCCGAACCCCTGCCTACCACAACAACAGGACGCTATACCATATTCTATAAAAATCTCAGTCTTACGCTCCTAAAGATGGGCAAAAATTGCCCGAAACATGTTGAGCTGATCTTTGGTGATCAATAAATTATTGTTGCATCTAGTTGGTTGTTCTATATTACTTTACCTAGTTTCGTAGTTATCTATTTGCCGTTCTGTATGGCGTCATATAAAAGACATGAACAGTTATTACTGAAGTATTTAGAAACGCATTTAAGTTTAAAAATGTTGACAGTGAACGCCTTCAAAAACGCCCAATTTACTGTCCGTTATGTGATGTGTGCAACTAAGACTGCTGAAATAACCAATAATCTTCACTTATCGTCAGTAATTGCTAAACTGGGATTATTCTTTCTTTCCTAGATCGTTAGATCTTAGCGAACTTTGGTATAGCGGTTCGTGAGCTAATGAGCAAGAGCTCGCCGCGTAACTTAATAATGTGGCTTGGAGCTCAAGTATCCTTATTTTCTCTAATACGTTCACCGCTCAAGTACTCAATCCACTTACCCAACTGAACGTGCCCTTTCACACTCTCCATTCCCACAGGCCTGTTACATTTCAACTAATGGACGCTAGGCCACAGGGATGTAACAAATATTCCTCTTCAATTTCATTACTTATTTAATATTCCCTCAATAGTGGGCATAAAATGAAAGTTAACGGGCACAATTTGCTTTTACCCATTATAATAAATACTGCGTTTACTTCGAAACAAGATAGGAAGTGTCCGAAAAGCTGAACCCTTTATGCACTTTCACGCAAAGAGAGCAGTCAAGGAACATCATTAACCTACTTAAGTAACCATCATACAAAGGGTAACAATAGGAACCAAAGGAACGTAAAGCTGGCTTGCGATAGTAATGTTAGTAACCGAAAGGTACGTTATCCTCCTTATAAAACGCTTGTTTCCTTGTCCGGTTGTAAACAAAATCGGAAGGTATCAGCACGTTTTAATAAAATTGCCAGTCAGCTCGTTCTGCTGATATTCTTCTTTCACTTGGGCAGGCGGACGGATGGACATGATCAAGTTAATAGTTGCTTTTTGCACTGATTTCTGAAAGGGAGACCAAATGTAGGCACGTGGCGCCTGAGAACGAAGTTTTGTAGGAAGTATTTCATCGTAAAAATGTAAGAATTAAGAGGATGGTGGAGGACACTGTATGGTGAAGTTGCATACTTCAGAGACTTTACCATAATTTGTGACGATAATCGTAGCAAGGAGAAGTGCGTGAAGATGGCGCTGGATGATGCTGGCTGCGCGTACAGCCCAAGGGCGGGCGTTTATGAACGCGATTTACCCAGTTCCGACTGTTTGAGATTCCATTTCGCCTTAGCCGATGCGCTGAAGTCTGGGTCGTTTCCATACTGGGTAAAGGATTCAGGTAAAGTCCCTATCTCTGTTGGCACGCGTGTCATCTAGGCTTTACTTTACTCCCTTTTAGCTGTTTTGTTTGTGTATTCTTGCGTCTTGAATGAGACGACATTTATATACTGTTATTACCCTACTGTTGTACTGTCGTCACCATTGATATTCTAATGCACTACTATACGTAATACGTATTAATACAGTGTGTGCATATAATACTCTGCCCGTAATTGTGTGTTCTAAATTTTCGTGATCCTTGCAGTCCGAGCTTTTCGGTAATTGGATACAACCTCCTTCACGTACATCTCGACTTATCGGGATTCTGCTGTGATTAATTTTTGGTATAAAACTTCGTTGATTCTCTGTTTTGGTAGCACACTGTAATAACGCTAATGTCGAAAAGATGCCTTATTTGGAACTATTACCATACCATTCATAGTTTCAGCGAGAGCCTGTGGTGGGTTTTATCTGGGTCATTGTGGATCTGTGTCACTTGAATAACATTATGCCGGGTAAGAAGGCCAATTTCTTCAGTGGTGTTACTGAAAATTCTGATCAAATTTATTTTCTTCTAAAGGCTTGTCTAATTTTATGTGAATGTTGTATTGATGGAATTTATCACAGTATTTCTGTCATCTGTGATCCGATTTTTATCGTCACAAACTGTGGAGACTAGTGAATTTCGCAGAAGAATGACATTTCAGTATAGCAAAGGCAGAAAAGACTTTACGATTGGGTGACAAGAGTCGAAAGTAACGTTGTACATCACGTGTATGCTGTGCAGTCATCCACAGTAACACGTGTTGAGTTGAACAGGCAGATAGATCGGCTTATCTGGGATAATCAATAAACAGTGTCGATAAAATATTGTCAGAAGTGAACAAAAGTGGCTTAAATTTCTTCTGAAAAACGTTTTGTTATGATGGAATGCTATAAATTGTACACTGCAGTGCAACACTGCATGTAAAGCATGTTGATCAGCACAATAATAAAATACGTCTGTTGTTACAATCATTTTGTTGGGAAGTCCAACAGAACTGCCATAAACGTTTTCTTAGCTTAGCTTTCTTCTTGCGGTTTTTCCACTTTCAAATGACTATAGCCATTTTACACTTGAAGAAATGGGCTTATTTAATGTGTTCTATGCTTTCTTCTGGGTAATTCCCCGGCGTCTGAATTTTATATGCCGACGTTTCGGAACGCTGTTTCTGTTCCATCTTCATAGGCAGGTAGGTACCTACCCGCCTGTGAAGATGGAACAGAAAAAAGCATATAACATTCAGAACACGGCAAAAATTTGAAAATTCTTTAATGTAGCAAGACAGGTAGACCAAGTTCTGAAACGGGGAAAAGAACTATATGACCGAATGTCACGGTTGCGTGGTCGGCACTCCTGCTTCACATAAAGAGGCCGTGCTTCCAAATTTCTGCCCAAAAACAGTCAATTTACAAACCCCAAAGGATAATGGGTAACAGGTCCTGAAAATATGCAGCAGCCATTATGTAACATACTTATACACTGTGAAATAGCTTCGCGGCGGTTATGCGAAATTGTTTGTCGTTCTTTTTGGTAGTAAAACTGAAAAACAATTGCTGCCAACACGTAGGCTGAAAGTTGGTGCGAAGATGTAAAAGTAAGTTCGGATTATACACGGAATACCTACAGTTATACAATGTAAACCAACAAGATGCACCGTTTCTAAACTAATATTTTAATTTATGATATCTTCTGGGGCGTAGTAGTTAAGGCGCTGCGCTACTATTCGGACGGTCCCGGGATCGATTCCCGGTGGTGTCACTGGATTTTTCAATGACATATTCCCTTCCGACCGCACCATGGCCCTGGGGTCGACTCAGCCCCTATTGAAAATGAGTACCAGGAGGCTGACAACCTCACCACCTCCACGTGCCGAATGTCATGAAATCTGGGAGCCTAAACCTCCTGGAACCCTCTGGGCCACACTGGGCCTGCTACGGGACACCTTTACCTTTACGATATCTTCTACGTGTTTAAAATCCGAGGGTTCATCTTAAGGAAGACGGTTGTACATACAGTTATGGTATAAACTTAGTGTGTTTTACATGCATCAGTATAAGCTTCCTCCTACAAGGCTGCTTATACTAATGCATGTATAACATACACGTTCTATACCATACTAGCACGTACAACCGTCTTCCTGAAGATGAACCCTCGGGTTCGAAACATGTAGGGGCATCATAAATTAAAATATTAGTTTATAAAAGGTGCATTTTGTTAGTTTGTATTGTGTAATTATATTACAGTGCACGGTGCAAAACAAAATACGGAATACCTTTGTGTAAATCGTCAGATCTTTTAAGGTTTTATCAGTCCATATGTAGAGACTGTATTTATGTAATACTCTCTTTAAAAATTAAAACGATTCCAATACTGCTAGCGGTAGTTTAGGGCTAGATATATGTATTCAGTAGAAAAATATACTTGTGAGTTATGCTTCTCTGAGCTCATTACTTCCTCCATGCTTCTCGCCCTTACAAAACTATTAATAACAGGAGATTGTTTGGAATGGTGCGAAGTTAGTTTCGTTATGTCATATTGAAAGCTGTGAGTTATGACAACTACATGTTTCCCTTGACGTCGCTGCAACATTTTGAGCGCTGCAGACACAAGCAATAATGAATTTAATGGTTTTGTTAATCTTTGCAACAGTGTTTCGCCTGTCAGGAGGTACAGATATGTTCAAACAATTTGATCGTTGGCAAAAATTTTAAACGAACGAATGTTTTACGACAGAGATGTCAGTGCCATGTGCGATTTTATGTATATATAAAAACACACACACACACACAAACACACACATACATACACACACATACATACATACATACATACATACAGGGTAGTCTGATTTGTGTAGGGAAATTGTGATGGAATTAATCCGATAATAACCAGCTTAACGACCTCAGTGTGTGGATCAAAGACCCTGTACTCAATAAAGCGCAGATGTTCGAAGTGACCTTTTCAATTAAGTTATCCATTGAGTATTAAGAGAGGAAAAGAAAGCACCTGTAATGTATACGAGTGGCAAAAGAAGAATCAATCCTTTTGGAACTTGTCGTGAATTATAGATCTTCCTTACGTTCGTTGCATTGTTTTTGGTTTTGCGTATAGGGTACGATTTTGTCTGTCGTTTTGAAGTGTGGATGGACAACTAGGAATACGTTCTCTGTCTAAGTGACGATGTACTTAAGGACGGCGGAGACAGAAGTGTCGAGCGTAATGCTCATATCTAGGAAGAAAGAATTAAAGAGGGGTTTCAGACAGTTGCATAAGAATACGGAGCTATATAATTTGTAATTTTCACGAAATATTAGTACAGTTAATCAAACCAAGGAAAGGGAAGGGGAGGGACATAAAGCCGCTCTAGTAGTAGAGACAAAGAAGTTAAGTACTTGTGCAGTTTTGGTCGTAAAACCAGGAAGAGAAGAGACCACTTGGGAAATCTAGGCGTGTATGGTAGGAGAATATTAAAACTGATCTTGATAGAAATGTAAGATCGGGGATTGGACCCGTGTGGCCAAGTCAACTGGAGTGATCCTGTGAAAACTGCAGCGAAACAGCGGCTTTCGTAAAAGAAATGAAATTTATTGCCCCGCTCAGAAACTTTGGACGTCTCAAGGATTCCACTCCGTGGAATTCTTTTCATTTTTCTTGTCAAATAGAAAACGGTTGTTTAACTCGGTTCACGTGCCTAGTATATGGAGTATGAAGTAGTGTGGGGCTGAATGTCAGTGTTGTCAAATAAATATTTGCTGTTGTATTAAAAGTTGTGGTAGGAATGTTTTACCCCGTGTTCCCCTACTGCTGTTACCCCCCTACATCTTCTCTGAGAATAAAACATCTCGGAATACAATTTATATCTCAAGGAGCTGAAAAGACGTGCACACAAATTTGCGTTCCCTTCAAACGTAGCATTGTCTGATGTATGATTAGTTTACTTCATTTCACACGCCGGTTACTCTTATATTCACTGGAACAAAAAAAAAAGTTGTATTTTTGGAATTGGAGATTGTTAGAAACACTCTTTTGCTACACAGAATTTCTTCATTTGGTTGTTTATAAAACGCAGGCACCCAAGTATTTTACTGCGTGAAGTTTGGGAAACAAGAGCGAAGGAAAATTGTTTGAAGATGAATTGTTATTTGAAGAATCAAGTCTTGTGTGTTAATACTCTTTTATTGTTGGGTTAAGAATGTTCAACGCTTTGAATATTTGTAGTGCCATAATTTTCAGGATACAGCTTAACCCTGAAGACGGAGGTAATACCAAAGTTCGAAACGTTGAACATTCTTAACCCAACGACATAGTGTAACATCTCAGACGACTTGAATTTTCAGGAACGCCACTCTGAGAACCTCAGATCTTGCAATAATTACACACGTTCTTGTGGCAGTACTGATCAAACTAAATTCGGTTTCCTGAGTTAGGTATTATGTAATTCGAAATCTTTACAGCAATTTACGTTGCATTAGGTTAACATTAACTGTAACTTGTATGTGTTCTTCGAATGGATCTCTTGTAACGAAGCCTACGAGACAGGTCATGTCTGTGTGCTAGGCTTCCTCATATTTCACCTTGAAATCCACCTAATGAATGCTGACATCGCTGATAGTTGGGCTTAGCTAACAATAATTTTATTTGGTATATGTCCAATATAACGATGCCCAGAATTATAAAGCCAAAAGTATATTCCAGTTGATTTTTCAGAGAGATGGCTTGCATAAATCTTGCCTGCCACGAAGTGTATAAAATAGTTATAACACACCTATATGAGAAATGAAGGAAAAATTTATTTTTAGTGTATTATGTGACATCTGTATTGTGATTATTTTTGCAACATTACATTTGTGTCTCCATCAGATTAATATCAATACAAATTCAGAATATAAATATAAAATAAGCCCTTGAAAAATATTTATTTTTGCGTCACAATATTTTTATTTGTTAACTTAGTAATTTCTAAGAATAACAGACACTGCTTAAGTCATCGTTTATGAGCAGTGGAGTCAGTAGTTCGCATCAGATTGTGCTGATTTGTGTTGAGTGATTTCCTAAATGCAGTATTTTGGCTCATACTGATTTGTGGGGAACCTGTAAATTTCCTAAGCTTCAGCCGCACTAGTTTAAGCTCCATTGACATTGGTTTTCCGTCTTTCTGAGATAATTTGCATTGTCAACCCAACAAAGAACCCTCTTCATTCGGTTATGTCACGTCAGAACAGTCAGCGTAATGTTTTACAAGCTTCAGACCCACCGATTATCCTACCCGTGTCTCTGCAAGAGACGCACTGTAATAGATGCGAAGTACCGCAGTGTTTCCCAGAGTTTGTGTTTGCAACGACCGACCGCATGTTAAGGCAAACTAAATGCCATTATGATTGTTAGGTAACTGAGATGTAGGACGAAGCAAGAGTGACGGAAGTATCTTCTTTTCATTATGATAAAATGATTCATTCACCATTTTGGAAGCCGTTACTCAGACGCCAAGAAACACATTGACAATAAAAAGCACTATACAGGGAGTTCCTTATAATAAAGATAAAGAAAGGAGCCATCTGTTACAGCCAGTGGTTTTTATTATGTATGTGGGAGATTTGTTTACAACCTGTTTCGGTCCACATGTACCTTCTTCAGGTAAAACATATATCAGAATTGCTAATAAGATTTACTGGACTGTGTTACGATTGGTTTATATACTCGTATAAAGGAGATCTCATATTTACAACTAATCGGTTTATAGTGAAGGGTAATTGGGGTATGTTCCTTATTGTTAAACATCGCGAAATGTATTTTTAGAAGTGACATACCCGCTTTAAAATTGTTATACGAATCTCGGTCACAAATACGTTTGTGGTCCTACTTACCCGAACAACCAGGCATCATAAGTATAGCTGGGTTTGTCATTCATGAACTCTGTATTTTACCTACAGACGTAATGGAAATTCAGTTTATTATGTAGAAGTAAGAATTATTTGAGCCGATCCCAGTGGCCGCGTGGCCTAAGGTGTGGGTCTGCGGCCGCTGGCTTGCTGGGATTGCTGGTTCGAATCCCGCCGAAGTCGTGGATATCTGTTGTGAGTGTTGTGTGAGGTCACGTTGGGGTCTCTACGACGTGCCGATCACACGTCCAGAGGAATCCTACCGATTGTGGTGTGTTTGATTTATATCGAAACCTCAACAATGAGGTGGTCTAGGCCCACTAAGGCTGTCGATCTGTATAAAAAAAGAATGTGTGAGAAATTATTTATCATAATTTTAAACTTAAAGTTAAGTGTTAGGTGCTAAAGACTGAGGAAGACAATCTCGTAACTACTCGGACTATTATGTTAAATGATGTGGAATGTGAGAATTATTTCAGTTGTCAAACGATTGTGTCAGCTTACAGTGCCTGGGTATAGGCTTATTTGTCACTTAACTATTGAAATAATTAACATCTTCGAATGTATGTGCATGGCAACCACATCGCTACTCAAATTATTGTCATTTGAAAGTTTCTGAGTGTGACGTTTAACTACTGAGGTGATCTAACGTTGTAAGCTCCGGTGTATAACAGACATCGATTCAAGTGATTGTTAGTCGATACTGCGTGCATATACAAATAAATTCATGGAGTGATTTTCAGTTGCGATTGCTTGTATATAACTTTCACTTAAAGACTGAAGTGTTTGACGGTTGATAGCGCCTAAGTGTTACAGTTATTAAAGCAGTCAAGTAAGTACGACAGTGTTGTTTAAGTTTGTCAACAACTATAGTCAAGTGACTGTAGCAGCTGCGAGTGCATATGAATAACAACAATGAGCGTAACTTAATGTTTTTCTGACCGTGCATCATGAATTGGCTATACATTAATTACTAACTTGATGCACTGATTATTATTCATTCATAAAATACTATTCTCCTCTACATGTTTCGAGAATCAAGTGCTCATCTTCAGGAGGACATAGTCGTATACATGCAGCATATGGTACCGTCATTCTATAAGAGTTCCTGGTGGTCTGTCGATACGCAGCTTGAGTGAGAACTGACTGTGGGGGGAAGGTTGTTGGTGGGTGTCTTAAGACACCCACCAACAACCTTCCCCCCGCAGTCAGTTGTCACTCAAGCTGCGTATCGACAGACCACCAGGAACTCTTATAGAGAGTGACGGTACCATATGCTGCATGTATACGACTATGTCCTCCTGAAGATGAGCACTTGATGCTCGAAACATGTAGAGGAGAATAGTATTTTATGAATAGATAATAATCAGTGAATCAAGTTGGTAATTAATGTATAGTCAACAATGGGCGTATCTAGAAATGTTATCTGTTATAGTACCTGGTGGTTACAGTCACCCATCCAACCAGCTTATAATGCCAGTAGATTGTTGCTGAGGGTGACGGTAGCCTAAATAGTCAAGTGACTGTCAGTTCGGTGTGTCTGAACGTGACAGTAAATCGAAACGCATCAGATGCAAGGTATATACAAATGTGATACCTATGGGGCGTATTTTTCACGTGAGATTTTAATACGAAGTTGAACAAGCGGCAGGGTGGCTTTCAGTTTTCATTTCCATGCAAATATAGTGAGTGTATTTATCAACGATTCTTAGCAGTGAGAGATTTGAGTTTCTCGCAGTGGTCTGGTTGAAGATTAAAATTTTCTGGAATGTTAAACTTGTAGATTGGTAAGTACATATATGCGCCGCATAACGACGGGGACACCTTCTGAGAAATTCGTCGTTGTGCTTATACACAAACCTACGAGTAGATAGTACAGTATAGCCTACTAAACACGTACGCTATATGTTATATCGTATTGCTTCTAGGCTACAAACCTGTATAGCATGTTACTGTACTGAATACTTTAGGCAATTTAACACAGTGATAT
>Ga0209629_10004586_pt1 | contig 10258 bp, 17 predicted proteins | sample TergutCu122P5_FD_187286 | JGI IMG/M metagenome (GOLD analysis project Ga0209629, IMG submission 187286) | Cubitermes ugandensis P5 segment gut microbial communities from Kakamega Forest, Kenya - Cu122 P5 (SPAdes) (version 2) | ecosystem: Host-associated > Arthropoda: Insects > Digestive system... | reverse complement strand
ATAATATATCTCAGAAAGGAGTGCCCCATGAATAACCGCGAGTATGTAAAGACGCAGATCGACGTCCTGCCGGAAAGCGCCGTTGAAAAGATAATCGAATTCGTGTCATTCCAGAAATACAGCTTGGGCCTGTACGATAACGACACGGATTATCTGTCATCCGTCCCCGGCATGACAGAGAAAATCACGGACGGCCTGGATACTCCGCTGTCTGACTGCGCGCCGTTGTCCGAGGTATGGCCTGATGTATGATATACGTTTGACCAAGCAGGCGCAGAAGGACGCCGTAAACGTCGAGCGGGCCGGATTGAAACCGAGAGCCGCCGAAATAATTAGAACCGTGCGAAATAATCCGTTTGAAGAAACGCAGGACTTTGAAAAGCTCAGAGGTAATCTGAAAGGCGCGTATTCCCGCCGCATTAATAGTCAACATCGTTTCGTATATGAAGTCCTGCCGAATGACGAGGACGCGAAGGACGCGAACGGTGAGCCATATAAGGGCATTATCAAGATAATCAGCATGTGGACGCATTATGAAGCTTAAAATACAAACCGCCTAGTGCCCTGTTAAGCTTAAAACTAGTTCAGGGCAAAATCACAAAGAATCTTGATTTAATAGCATTTATAAAGCTTTTAAGCAACGGCTTTTGATACAGTTTTAAGCTTAACAAGGCACTAGAATCCTTAATCTAAGCGGTTTATTATTATCGGGGAGACCGGATTTGAACCGACGGCCTCTTGGTCCCGAATGATGAATGTCTGCTTTTGTATTCTTTTGTCATGTGATATAAATGCTGATTTTACAGCATTTCTCTTTTCCGACGTTTCGCCATTTCTTGTAATTTTTAGTGCTTATTTATATTCGTAAGCACCAAATAAGCACTAAAAATCATTATACCACCATCGCGCTGCTTTGCAAATACTTTCAACAATTATTTGGCCTGTTTTATGCTCTTGCCCGGTGTCAAGATGCTGTCTAGGGCCTCCGTCGCTGCTTCTTCGGCGGTTTTAAAGGCATGAGCATAAATATTCGTCAATGTGCTTGCCTGTGCATGACCCGTGCGACGCTGCAACGCCGTGATGTTTACGCCGGCGTTAATTTGTAACGATGTAAATGTATGCCGCAACGTATGAGGCGTAAAGCGTTCAAGACCATGTCTTTCAATAAACCTATCGAACCAGAAATTCATTGTGTCCGGGTTCAATGGTTTGCCATCCCATTGAATAAACAACCGGTTAGTATCTCCGCGCCATTTACTACCGTTTAATAATTTCTGCTCTGTCCACCATATTCGATATTGAGCTAAAACATCAAATATAATCGGCGGCATTTTTATAGGCCGCTTGCTGGATTCATTTTTGGGCGGAACCGTCGATATACCCGCACCCATTTGATATTGTGAGGCACGCATAACATGTATAACATTGTTCTTATCGTCTATATCAGGCCATTCCAACCCACACGCTTCACCACGGCGAAAACCGCCGTACAGCATTAACATCATTGCCGTCTTGACCCGAATATCCGGTTCCACAAGTAGAATATCGACTAGTTTCCGCGCTTCGAGATCGTCAAGATATTTTGCCTCTTTATGTTTGACCTTGGGTGCGTCCATAAATTCAGACGCTACATTATGCGGAATGATACGTTCCTTTTTAGCTGAATTGAGGATTGCGGTTATTACCCTGTGATGATGCAGAACACTTTTGTCGCTAAGTCCTTCGACACTCTCATGCAATTCGAAGATTTTGCTGATAGGTATGTCCATGGAGGCGGCTATCTTCTCAGCGGTTTCCGTACTGATCCGCTGGCCGTTCCGGACACAGCTTGCCGTCGCCAGAGATATACCAGACAGATCCGCCAGGCCATCCCTCGATATTTTTCTTGACTTCAATATAGAATTGAGGGCCGATGTCGCAATGTAACGTCCTTTACCCTTCACGCCACATTCCGCGAGATTTTTATAAAACGATTGCAAGTGATGAGGCTGTATGCTGTCAAGACGCATGTGACCTATCGCTTGATTTATCCGCACGAGCAAGAACCTGTATGTCTCATGGGTTTTGGGCGCTATCTGGGCGTTCTCCAGCCATTTTTCAGCATATTCAGCGAATTTTACCTTGCCATCGTATAGCATGATCCCCTTATTGATGGCGTCCTCAAATAATTCAGCTTGATATGTGGCTTCTTTGACGGCCTGCCGGTCGGTCATAGGTCTATCTGGTCTCCACGTCTTGAACTTCTTGATCTGCGAACCATCTGAATTATATCCACAATAAGCAGTCAGTTTATAGGATATGCCCTTTTTACCCTCAATCCGTGTTACGTTCGCCATCGGGTTCACCGTCCTTATTATTTTTTAATGGGATCAATTTTATTATCTCGTCCATAATTGCGGCGTCCAGTTCATTAAGTATGTGTATGGCGTCCCTGTGTGGTGAAGTAACGGAAGCCAAGATCATGTGATCCAGTTTCAACTTTGCTGGCAAATAAATCATGTGACCATAACTCTGTATAAGCCCTGCGAGCCAAGAGATGATATCCCACTTTAATTTGTCGTCATTTATATTTTTTAAGCGTTCGGACACAAAGCCTAAAGACCAGAGCAATGATGATTTTTGCTCTACAGTCAGGCCGTCCAGTTCATCCAATTTTTTCATTAAACTGTCTATTTCGGCTTGATTTCGATATTCTGATAAACAAAGCAAGTAATCACTGGACACACGGAAATACTTTGCCATCTCGAATATAATGTTAGCTGATGGCGTCCGGGCATCTCTTTCATAGTAATTCACGACGCCACGACGCAGATTTAATATTGCCCCCAATTCTTCCTGCGTAATGCCTTTGGTTTTTCTTTCGTCCGCTATTCGCTGTCCCGTTGTTTCCGGCTTGTTTTTTGGTACTTTCGCCATCAAAATTCACTCCAATGTCTAATATTTGTTACTAAATATATTGTATGTAACTTTAACTATTGCTTTTTCTTTCGCGTTACTTTATTATATTAGAGTAACAGTTACTTTATGCGTTAACAGTAACACAACCTAAGCGAAATGTCAAGCGAAACGAAAGGAGATTTTTTGATGACCACGCAGCAAATTCAGGAGGCCACTAGACAGGAGCGTTTAGCCTACTACAAAGAGTGGCGCTCCCGGAACAAGGACAAAGTCAAACGCCATAACGAGAATTTTTGGCGTAAGCGTGCCGAGCAGCGATTAAAAGAGGGTGAAGCGAATGGGCAATGATACCCCTGTCATGCTCACCATCAAGGAAGCGGCGGCAGAAACGAAGCTCGCGGAGCATTTCATCCGGCAACTCTGCTTAACCGGTCGGATTGTCAACGTTCGGGCAGGCAAAAAATACCTTGTCAATTATCATAAACTGGTCGACTATTTAAACGCCGGCGATCAGCAGCCGGAGGTCGAACAGTCTGGCAAGATCAGGCGGCTGGGTTAGATTATGGCCAGCGTTTTTGACGAGATAAAGACAAGACTGACGATCACCGACGTCTGCCAGCGCTACGGCGTCCAGCTCGACCGGCACAATAAATGCCGCTGTCCGCTACACAAGGAAAAAACGGCGTCGTTTGTCGTATATCCGGCCCGCAATAGTTTTTTCTGTTATGGTTGCAACACGGGCGGAAGCGTCGTTGATTTCGCCGCCAAATACCATAACCTGGAGCCGCTGGCTGCTGCCCGGCTGTTGGACGCCGACTTTAATCTTGGCCTATTCGAGCGGGACATGTCAGCGGCGGACAGAGCAAAACAGGCCGACGCTAGAGCAGAGCGGGCAGAGCAAAAGGCAATAGCAGACGATTTCCAAGACTGGAGCCGCTCATTTCTAAAGTTTTTATGCAATAAATCGCGAACGCTGGCCGTAACCATTGAGGCGGAAGCGCCGAAGGACATTAATAATCCGATGTTTACGGAAAAACACGCGGATTCAATAAACGAGAAGCAGATAATTGATTACTGGATAGACATTCTGCTATCTGATGATTTATCTGATAAAATGACTTTATATTTGCAGGTAAGGGCAGGTGCGGCGGCGTGAGGCATTCATCACGGGAGATATACAGCGAGTACATAGCGCAGATGAAAGACTGCGGCGCACAGGAATTTCAGCCGCGCCGGGAGCAGGACGGGCGCGACCGGGCGGACAATCCCCCGCAAACGGTAACGCCCGAATGGCCGGAGCTGGTGCCGTTCGACCAGTCCGAGCCGCTGCCGCCGTTTCCTCTTGACGCGCTGCCACCGGCAACACGCGAGTTTGTTTATGCCGCCGCCGAGACGGTGCAAGCCCCGGTCGATATGGTGGGTTCCTGTGTGTTGGGTATGCTTGAAATAGCCTGCCGGGGGCGTTACCCCGTGCGCCTGCCAAACGGACACATAGAGCGGCCATGCTTCTACATCGCGCCGATTGCGCCGCCGTCCGAGCGCAAGAGCGGCGTTATAGAGCTTGTAAGCCGACCCCACATTGATTATGAGATAGAGTATAACCAAGCCCACGGCGGCGAAGCGGCTCAAAGCGCCAGCGCGTTAAAACTGTTGCAGGGGCGTATCGCGAACGCGGAACAGCAGGCTATCAAAGCCAAAAAATCCGACGAGCGGCTTATCGCCGAGTATGAGCTGCAGGAGCTTAACAATGAGCTTGCGGAGTTTGAGGCCGTTGAGCCGCTGCGGTTATTCGGCGCGGACGTGACCCCCGAAAAGCTGGCGGCCATGCTGAAATCGCAGGGCGGGGTGTTCGCGCTTGTTTCGGCGGAGGGCGGCGGCCTGTTCGAGAACATAGGCAGATACTGCGACAAGGGCGGGCTGGAGATATACCTTAACGGCTATTCGGGCGACAGGGTGTGTGTTGACCGCAAGAATTCCGAAAGTATCCTTATCGACCGGCCAACGCTTACCATCATAGCCCCGTGTCAACCGTCCGTTATTGCCGATTTGTTTTCAGACAGGCAAAAGAGCGGGCGCGGCCTGCTTTCGCGTATACTGTTTATCAAATGCCAGTCCCGCGTTGGTGACAGGAAGGCAATGTCCAAGCCGCTTGACGGGCGCGTTGAGGCCAATTACACAAATCTTTGCCGCCGCTTGCTGGCCGCCGACAGTGCCGGCGATATCGTCTATGACGATGGCGGCTTTGGGGTTTACGCCGCTTTCTTCGATGAAATAGAGCCGCAATTAACCCCCGACGCGGGCGAGCTGTCCTTTATGGCTGACTGGGCTGGCAAGCTACACGGGCAGATGACGCGCCTTGCCGGGCTTATCCATTGTATAAACGCCTTTGAGCAGGGCAAAAACCCGCTTGACACGCCGATTAACGCGGACGAGGCCCGCGCCGGGGCCGCGCTTGCGAGATACTGCCTCGCGCACGCAAAAGCGGTATACGCGGAGCAGGCCGAGCCGGAGGCGATAAGCAACGCCCGGTATGTGTGGGATAGGTTACTTACCCTTAATACCCCCGAAATAACAAAAACGCAAATACGAAAAGCGGTAGACAGGAAAAAGCAATTCAAAGACGATTCTGCGTTGCTTGATGAAATGCTCAATACTTTGGTTGAAAGGGGTTATATCAGACTTGAATACCGTTCAACTTCCGGCAGACCCTCAACACTGATTTTAATAAACGAAATAGCCAAAACGGGGGTAATAAGGGGTAATAAGGGGCAATAAGCCCACGATTAACAATAATTCTACACTTATTACCCCATATTACCCCCAAAACGTTAATGTTCCAAACGTCACGGCGGCGTCCTTTACCCGCATACCCGCCGGCGACTGGGACGACAACCCATTTTTACCGGGAGACAAGCGGATATGACGAACAGCCGCCGTCAGGCTCCACGCCCACGCAAACGCCGGAGGCACATTCCCTCCCGGCAAGACTGGGCTGATTATGAAGCGTTCAAGGAAGAGCTACGGCGGCACAGTTTGACGCTGGCAGAGTATCAGCGTGAGATCACGCGTTACTGTGACAAGCACGGATTATAGGAGGTCAACGACAATGAGCGAAAGCCGTTTGGTTTATGATATTATGCACGAACTGGGCAAACACGGTGCGGTCTACCGTTGTAATTCCGTGAGTGTTAAACTCCCGAACGGTAAACGATTCAACGGTATGCCAAAAGGCTTTGCCGACGTGATGCTCATCCGGGACGGCGGCGCGGCCTGCTTCATCGAGTGCAAAGTCAAGCCGAACAAGCCGGAGCCGGAGCAGCTCGTATTTCTTGAACGGATGAAAGGGCTGGGCTGCCGGGCCGGGGTTGCGTATAGCGTCGCCGATGCACTGGAGACATGCGGGATTGACGCCGGCGCGATACATAATTGAACGGGGCGGGATATGGCGATGGAGCACAAACAGTTCGCGGATAAGTACAACGCCGCTTACCGGGAGCTTTACAACTTCCACGAGAAATACGCCGCTGCTGACAGCGACGCAGACCTTGAACATCTCGTAGCCGAGCTGCCGGGTTTGTCCAGGACGTCGCCATTCATGGCGGATCTGTTGGTTGCGATCACGGCGGAGATTGAGCGAGTATATGAGAGTAGAAAACAACCGGATTTCGATTCAATCGAAACGTAACGAATCATAAGGGGGTGAGCTTTTGGCGCGTCAATGTACCGTTTGCGCTCACGCAGATACGAAGAAAATAAACGAGCAGCTTGTAGGTGGTGCCACGCTTGACACTCTCGCAAATACCTATAAGCTCACAAAGGCCGCCCTCCAGCGTCACCAAAAGAATCATATCCCGGCCCAGCTCGTCAAAGCGCAGTACGCGCAGGAAATAGCCGCCGCTGATTCTTTGATGGAGCGCGTGACCTCTCTGAACAGAAAGGCCGAGGACGTATACAGACGGGCATTAGACGCCGAGAATTTAACCGCCGCTATCGCCGCCGTTCGTGAAATGCGCGGCATAACGGAACTATACGCGAAGATCACCGGGGAACTGCAAGCGCAGACCGTCAATAATATAATCGTCATGCCCGAATGGGTAAGCCTGAGAAGCGCCATACTTGCCGCACTGGAGCCATACCCGGAAGCGCGGCGGGCCGTAGTTGAGGCCGTGGGGAGATTGGGGACATGATACAGGCAGACTTGTTACGCGCCCTTGACCCGGTGGAGTTCTCACGGCATATAGGCATAGAGCCGGACGAATGGCAGGCGGAGGTATTGAGGCACACAGGCAAGAGGCTACTGCTCAACTGTTCCAGGCAGTCCGGGAAAAGCACCACGACGGCCACAAAAGCATTACACACGGGCATATACCGCCCCAAGTCTTTAATACTGCTTGTGTCGCCCTCATTGCGGCAAAGTCAAGAATTATTCCGCAAGGTAAAAGAAGCATACGAAAGCATGGAGGCGAGGCCGGCATTGCTCGAAGATAACCGCCTGTCAATGGTATTAGAGAACGGGAGCCGAATTATTTCATTACCAAGCGACCAGTCAACCGTAAGGGGCTTTTCCGGCGTGACTATGATACTGGAGGACGAAGCCAGTCAAGTAAAAGACGAGTTTTATTATGCTATCCTCCCCATGCTCATTATTAACAACGGCGTGTTTATTGCCATGACGACCCCATACGGCAAACGTGGCCACTTTTTCAACGAATGGCAGGACGGCGGCGGCGATTGGAAGCGGGTAGAGATACCGGCCACAAAATGCCCGCGAATAAGCTCCGAGGAGTTAGAACGGCAACGCCGGAGCTTAGGAAGTATGTTTTATAGGCAAGAGTTTTGTTGTGAGTTTGTGGAAACAGTAGACCAAGTTTTCGGTTATGACATGGTACATGAAGCGTTTGACGATACTGTTAAACCGTTATTTTAATCGAGGAGTGGCATAGAATGGGAGATTTTTTCATATCGGCGGACTTAGGGCAAGTAAACGATTATACCGCCATTACGATATTTGAAAAAGTTATGAAGGAAGCCAAGACAGAATATCACTTGCGACATATCGAACGCCCAGCGCGCGGAACGACCTACCCCAAAATCGTTGACCGTCTGAAAACGATTACAAACGACGACCCGCTCCAAGGTATTGAAAAGACCGTTGTAATTGACGTTACCGGCGTGGGACGTCCTGTGTGGGACTTGTTGAATAGTACCGATTTTGACGGCTATACACTGCTAAGGGGCATTACCATAACAGGCGGCAATACCATAACAGAGGACGGTAATATCTACAATGTGCCGAAACGAGATTTAATAACCGCCTTGCAAGTTGCTTTTCAGAACGGGCAAATAAAGATACCGCGAGGCTTGCCGGAGGCCGACACGCTTATTAAAGAGCTAACCAATTTCAAGGTGAAAATAAGCGTAAGCGGCCATGATTCATACGAAGCGTGGCGCGAGGGCGTACACGACGATATTGTGTTGTCGGCGGCTATGGGGGTCTGGCTAGCCTCACAACATCAAAGCACATGGGAGATTGACTGGTTAGACGAGCCTACAGAACACATCACTGGAACGTGGTTCAAGTCTGGTATATAGGCACATGCCGGAATGGGGGAGAAGCTAGTGAGAGAACACCTTGAAGAAAAGCTCGAACGATTACACAAACTCGAAAGCCTTATACTGTGCTTAATGCGTTCGGTCGATACCGCGCCGGCGGGGAATATGCAACGAGCCGCCGACGTCGTGACCGCGCTTGTCGATGAGCTATGCACAGGCGTGGAGCCGTTGGACGCGCCGCAGATACCAGCGGGGGAATAAAGTCAATATTGTCACTATACATTCGCGCGGAGAGGGCGACAGTAACCCCTCCGCGTTTTTATTTGCCGGCGTTGTCCCGCTCGACCGCCTCATCAATCGCCCTGTTCACAAATCCGTTGAGGCTCTCGCCCTGGGCGGCGGCGTGGGACTGCAATTCTGCTTTGCGTCCTTTCGGAAATGTCAAACGGTAAGTGTCGTAGTTCTCTTTAATATATTTGTTTACCGAGGCTTGCTGCTTCTTACTAACCGGCATGAGTATCACTCCTTTTATGACATCATCATACCACAAATGACTATTTAGTTCAATAGTATTTCTGAACAAATATTTTAGCTAAATAGTAGTAAACTTTGTGAAGTACTTTAGCTAAATAGTTATTGACTATTTAGCTAAATAGTGCTATACTACTATCATAACGCAAAGGAAGCGGCGGGGCCGAAAGTCCCGCGAGTAGTTGAGAACAATATCCCTGTGAAGCCGCCACGACGCGCTGAGCCATAGTCAGGAAAGATTGCTTAACCGCTTCCCAGCTAATCTAAAAAAGGAGCGATTCAAATGTCAACAAACGAGATGGAGAGCACGGCGAAAGAATACCGCGAGCTGCAAGCGGAGATTAAGGCCCTGCAAACTGAGGCCGACGCGCTTAAACAGCAGATGATCCGCGAAATGGACAAGCAGCAGGTCGAGAAAATGACCGCCGGGGCATTCACGATTAACTACAGCGTGTACGCCAGCACCAGGCTTGACACTTCGGCACTGGTAGCGGAGCAGCCGGATATCTACAGCCGGTACGCAAAGACAACGGCTGTATGCCGGTTCCAGGTAGCATGAAGGCCCGCCGCTATTGCAAGTAGCGAACAGGCCCCGGCGGGTAAAGGCTATACCCAACCTATACAAGTCAAGTATAGCCTCCCCGCCGCTCCAAGTCAATATATTTATCTAATTTCAAATCTAAAAATAAGGTAGGCGCAAACAGTGGTTAAACATACATTGGAAACGGTTTACTTGAACTTGTACGAGAATGAAAAAGACGACGCAGAATCTACGTTTTACTGGGATAGGCTGTTTGAAGTCGTCGAGCAGTACGGCAACCCGGCATATAACAAAGTCGATGTATCAAACGCTATTTATGACTGTGCCGCTCCTTTCGGACGCGCGCGAGAAATGTTAGGCTTGCGGCGCGGGCTGGAATTAGCGTTTAGGCTTGCGGCTGATACGATGGTAGCTAAACCCGTAACGCAAGACGAAGCTGAACACGCATAAAGTATATTCAGACATGAAGTGAGGAAGGCGGGCGCGGTGTCAAACCCGGAAAGGACGGCCAGTACGTGAAGCTCACGACGGCCTGCCGCTTCCAGGTGGCGTAAAAGGTAAAGCCCATATCTAACGGCTAATTAGATACAGGCTCCCGGCGGGTACGGTATACCCACACTGACAAGATAAGTATACCGTACCTGGCCGGGGTAGTCAATAGGTTATGCGAGGTTATCAATTATTCGCCGCTGAGCGGGGCCGGACTTGTTAGCTGGTATCTTTACCGCAACGCAC
>Ga0209629_10004584_pt1 | contig 10260 bp, 5 predicted proteins | sample TergutCu122P5_FD_187286 | JGI IMG/M metagenome (GOLD analysis project Ga0209629, IMG submission 187286) | Cubitermes ugandensis P5 segment gut microbial communities from Kakamega Forest, Kenya - Cu122 P5 (SPAdes) (version 2) | ecosystem: Host-associated > Arthropoda: Insects > Digestive system >... | reverse complement strand
TGCAATAAAAACTCCGTTGCATCTAGTTGGCATTTTATTTCCACATATTAACGACGATGCCCGGTCAAAATCACATCAAATTTATTGTCTTATTACCTGATGCCACAGTCATATAGAAGGCCATTATATAAACATATCATGAGGCACACGTAAAATAGAGAAAACAGTGTTCATTATCTTAATTGTAACTGCAGTATTTATGCATATTGGGTAGTTTACCACCGTTACATAATATCTGTGTGGGAATACATTGGTTCATTTTGAGGAATGCCACATTTGCACAGGAGGTTGGAGTGGAAACCAGTGTAGTATAATAGTATTGTTGCATAGAGACTTAGACGCTTATGTTGAAAGTATTTGGAGAAGATTTGAGGTTCATTCAAGAGATCCGTGTGAGGATGGAATGTTGTAGTTTGACGACACAAATTTTTATGTGTGATGCTCTGCTGTAGTTGGTTTGATTCATACTACATGTTAATACTGAATGAGACTTCGTAATGCAATTCGTGTTATTATTTGTTTCTTAATGCCAGTAGTATATGATAATTAAAGATGAAATGTAATAATTATATGTATGTGTTCTTTGTTGCAGCAATTTGGTCCAATTCTTGATGTAGAAATAATTTTTAATGAAAGGGGTTCCAAGGTAAGAATCTCTTATTGTGTGCTTAATTTTGCACTTTTGTTTGATCCTTTTTACTGAGTGTTGTAACCATTTCTAATGATGATATCCATATATATATCTTGGATCAATACAGACTTTTTTGTTTTATATGTGTATATTTACACTTAAATGAATTTATTAGAGCCTGTATCATTATAATCTTAATTTTCCTTGAGTTAAACAATTTAAAAATGCTACAGATACTAGCATTTCATAGCAGCTTCTTGAATTATCATAATAGAATGTTGATTGATACAGAAATTATTATTTCAGTGAAACCTTGGAGGTTTCTTTAGAGATATTAATATTCATGTTGCATGAATTTTGAAGCTGTTACAAAATGTTAGTTTTATTGTAATCTATCATATGTTTATTTTATATATTAAGTATGTCCATGGCATTGTAGGTTGCTGAACTTATTTGATGCAAAAGCAGGTGTTACAACTCAAGGAAAATTAATGGGGAATGATATATAAGTCAGGGCATCACATATCAGGATATGAGCTGAGGAAAGCAGTTTTGTTCACATAGTTATGGTTACCACCTTGGAAAGTCATGAGATGAGATGTGAGCACTTACACATTTGCATTGAGTGGTTGCTGATTTTTACCATTGAAAGTTTATCCTGTTCTTTCTTTCTTTCATTCATTCATTATTTCTTTCTTTCTTTTTTTCTCTTTTTATTTCTTTCTTTATGGTGCCACATGTCAGTGCAGCCCACAGCCTCGCCATTTTCAGGATATACACTACTTGTTCATAGACATTTGATAGCACTCCTTGCTTGGCAAGACAATACAAATAGAGAAAGAAAAACACACATTGGTGCCCCGTTGGGGATTCAAACTCATGATCCCAATGTTTGTGTGGTAGAAGACAGTGCGTGCCTTAGATACTGTGGCCACTGTGATCAACTATTTGAATTCTGAGTACTTGTAATAATCAGCTACTTTTGATTATAATTTCTTGTAAAATACATGCAGTATAATGTTAAAATGTTTGTTAGTGACTTCTAAAGAATTTGTAGTGCTTTCCAAAGCTCTTCTGAGAAATTCCCTGTCAGTAATTCTAAATGATAACAACACATTCACTGTCCTCACAATAACGTACAGGCTGTTTGTCACCTGTGATGTTGGTTTTTTAATGTTTTTTGTGCCACTGTCAGTGATTCTGTTGGTAAGAGATTCTTCGTAGTACTTTTATGTTGCAGGAAGAAAGGACATGCTCTGTTTATACAGTATTATTAGTACATGAAAATAATAGAAATGAAATTTTAGATATTAACGTATTTCTGTTAAGGCTATTGCACACAATTGAGATTTAAGAACTTCTGCCTTGTTTAATTTCCATCCTGTTTGGAACAGAGGCATCATGCAAAGTATGTGCATTGTTATTCATTGTTGTTCATTTCTGTGTTCAAAAGTGCAGTCAAATAGAATAGCCTCATATCATGTTTGGCACTGATTAGTTTCAGCCTGAAACACCTAGCTAGACTGCCCTAGCACTTAATACTTTAGGGCTACATCCCGAGGTGGCACTATTGTGTACATGTATGCCATTAATGTGTGCTGTTTATGTTCCCTCACAGTTACATAAAACTCCTTACAGATTATGTGATGTAGGACTGTAGAGAAATATGGGCCTGTACTGATGTATGCTGGATGACAGCAACAAAGAAAATCAGCATGTGATAAATCTAACACTTCTTGCACTGTTTATGGATGGTATACACTGATACAAACTCAATATGCTGAGAAGGCTGTGGGCTGAGTGACAGTGGCAGAAATACTTGTATTTCCCTTCCCCACCACATTGACTGTCTTCAAATAGTGCTGACCGTGGGCATAAAGTGATCAGGGTGTGAATTAACGACTGACCCTTAGCTAGTGTTTATATTAAGAATATGTGGAGTTACACCACCACTACCTTGCATATTTTATGAAGCAGTGTATAGCTAGGCACAAAGGCAGCTTTAACTTACATGCAGATACTAACAGATCAGTTAATTTATACACCCTGTAATTGTTTAAACACTTGCATTGCCCAGTGCAAATGCACATAGGAGAACACCCTTAGAGATTCATTTTTATATCCAGGAAAAAAGGAAATATTTTGCATTTTTGTGGTCAAATAGTATGGTTTTTATATAAACCCTGTGATAAATTAAAATACCTTGTAACATTTTAAACATTTGCATTGCCAAATGCAAATAGGAAAACACCCCAAGAGATTAATTTTTTATATTCAGACAAGGAATTGTACTGCATTTTTAAGATATGCTGCATAATCTGTTGTATTTTCCACAAAATACCGTTGATATGCAGGGGCATGTGGTGGTGTTGTGGTTAAGGCGCTGTGCTACTAGTCGGAAGGTCCCGGGATTGATTCCTGGATTTTTTCAGTGACATATTCCTTCCGACCATACCATGGTCCTGGGGTCGACTCAGCCCCTAGTGAAAATGAGTACCAGGAACATTTCCTGGAGGTAAAGGCGGCCGGTGCATGAGGCTGACAACCTCACCGCCTTCATGTGCTGAATGTCATGAAATCTAGGAGTCTAAACCTCCTGGAACCCTTTACCTTTACCTTTTTACCATTGATATCCATTTTGTATTTTTCTTTTCAAATAATTTGTCTCTTAGAAACTGTATGGTAAAATTTAAATACCCACCCCGGTTAGCTGAAGGCTAAAGGAATTCTGTGTACTGAACAGAATGGTGCAGGTTTGAAGTAAGTATATACATCTCTGTTTAGCACAGCCAAAGATTGGGAAGTTATTTTTATTTCAGGCATTTGCCTTTTATCAGTCTTTGACAAATAATGGGAGATGTACTTATTATTAGCATTATAATGTTCATGCAACAAGCTGATCTAAAAAGTATGTCCCATCTCAGATCTGTCACTTTCAACACACTCCTCAGTACAGTGTTATATCCCTGACCATGTGATGTATGTACCTGTGAGAATTTTCTGGGTCAAGTCCATGTTGGAAGGTGGTAGTCATAATCATAGTTAAGCTCTTATTAATTGCATTGTTTGAACTAGTGTCAGTACTGTAGTATAATTTTGAAGTTTTGTGGTTGGGCATGACTGTAAAAAGTGTGAATTTTGAGGAGTTTTGTTTGTTTACTTTGGTACAGGCCTGAGATGATGATGGCTTTTGGAAGAGTAATAGGTTTGAAAAAGTGGTAAATGTATATGTTCATTTAGTAGCTGTGGGTTGAAGCCTGAAAATGAAATGTGCCATAGTAAACTGACTACTCTCTTCTGTTTGTAAGAGCTTGCATCATGATTGCCTTACCAGACATGTAATTTGTTATTGCCCTGTTAGTTTTTGTTACTCTACATATAAATGTAATATTCATATAGTTTTCCAGTTTACCATTTCCTTTATTGGGAAAGGAAGTATGGCAATTATGTTGTTGTCTCTGTGTATTTTTAAGTTTTTATTTGTGGAAAATAGCAAACTGATAATTCCACCCACCTTCCCATTTGACTTGAGGTTTGATTGATTCTGACTTTTTCTGACTCTGATTGTTGCTTCATGTTGGCGCTTTTCTTGTGACGTACCATACCATATTCTTGACTGTTGGCACCATGGGACATTCTTGTGTAATATTTGATTGTAACCTGCAGTGATTCTTTAGTAGTGTTCTCACTTTTGTCAAAGCCATATTTGCAGCTGCTATCTTAGTGATACGTCAGTGTTTTAATGACTTGAATATACATAACTTCACACATGCATCCAAAAGGTGCAGATGGTTCTTAACTAATGTGTGTGAGTTGTAGACATTAAAAGGAATACAGAGAAGCATGTCTGAATCACACTTGTTTGCTGCTAGCCAGACAAGTGCAGATGATTTTTTTTACTTATGGCTCGTGAATATTCATTTTTTATTATAAGAGTTTGTATTCTTGTTACTGTTTCGTGTCTCTTTTTGGCACAGTAATGTTTATTGTACATAGAACTGAGTTATTTCAGCATCCCAGTCTTGTGGCTTTTATCACCAGCTTTAGCTTTAGACGGATCAAATAAGTTCACTATCACATTATTAATAACACTGGGTAACTGGGGAGTTGATGGTGCAGAAACAAGCTATGCCAAGTCTTGCTGATCTGTGACAGCATGTTTTAACTTCATGCCATATGTGAGCTTCACTTGATATGCCGTTCATAATTAGTTTATGTGGAATGTTTATATTTGCTTTGCAAGTGGGGTAAAACAGTGTAATGTGGTTTCTCTTCTGTTTCTTTCTTGATTTCAGATGAAATGTATATTATTATAGCACATACAGTGACATTTCGTAGATTTGTCTGTGAGAGGCATATGTAGGCATTTGTCTGTCTTCTCACTGTTTGTTTGAAACACCTGTTTCTCGATAGGTTCAATCAGTTCTCAGAACTGTGTTATAATGTTATGCAGAGTTCCTGCTTGTAACATCAGCTCCTCGTTACCTGATCTTAGAACAGTTAATCATTCTATATGAACTGTCTGTGTGGTCAGATGCCAAGTTTGGATTTGTAATTCACCTAAGGTCATGCAGAGGCACTGCTTGTTATACCTTGAAAAGCCAAGCTTTGAAGTTCAGTATATTTTCAGTATTCTTATTTCAAACTGTTAATGTAGAGATATTTCATTTTCCCACAAACAAAGTTTTATCTTTAATGCCATGTGTATAACTTTGGAGTTAATGCAATCTTGCATGTAGGCAACATGAAAAAAATATTTTCTATCTTATATTGTAATGATTATGTAATTTCCATCATAAATCATATGTACTTTAAGTGGAAATGAACTCTCAGGTGAGGTTAGTTGTAGATAGATATGGTAGTAAGGAGACAGGAGGAAATTAAGTAGAGGTTTCTTGTCTGCATGGCCTTATGTAATTACCAAAATTAGCTCCTTAAAATTTACAACAGTGTTTTGTATTAAGTGCAGAAACTATCTGTCCAGAGTAGTAGTCAATATTCTTAGCTCCCTGTGTACCAAATTTGTAATGAAAGGAGAAATGAAATTGGCAAGTAAGTTATGATGTACTTAATCCTTGGCGATTGTTGGTTTGCCTGACAGTGATAATGTTACGGCATGAAACAGGATTGATTGGCTTGGCCTTACTTTGGACAACCATTATATGTAACTTGTTCCAACCTGCCCACCCCTTTTTACAAAATGTTCACTGCGGTTGGTTGGGTGGTTGGTTGGTTGGTTGGTTGGTTGGTTGGTCGGTTGGTTGGTTGAATGATGCGGCCAATTGAATACGGTACTTGCAAATTTGTTTCAAATTGGTGCATGCAGTACTTTAAAATTGGCTCGATTCAGCTGTATTGTGTTTTGTGTGTGGTCAGCGTTGTTTTTGTTTAACAAAACTGACCTTGTACAATATAGACTCAGTGTTGTTTCGACCAATAGTTTGGATGTATGCAAGCAGATTTGTTCACATTTTGCAAATTGCCGTATTTGATGCCTCCGCTTATCTCCCATAGTGATGTGTGTTCTGTGATTGCTATGTAGCTCACCACCACCTCTTCATTTTTTTTTCTCCCCCCACATTATTCAAAATTAATAACTTTCCAACTTTATGCATATGATCAGAGCCCATTAATTGAGTTATTTTAACGGAGTCCACCGTTACATTTTAAGCCTTCTATATTCATAAACAGTCCTATTATTGATCTTCTTTTAGCATTGTTGGAATGACAGTTCAATGTCTTTTCCCCTCCTCTTCAAAACTCAGAGTTGTTATAATCCTTTTGAAACACACAATTGTACCTATGTGGAACACGTAGGTGTTTGTAACATATTTTTTAACGGAAATGACCCAGTTCACGCAATTTCAAAATATAATCAATATCTCTGTTGTAAAAAGTAATTTATGTATGGTTTCTGTATGTGGTGGACTCTTTGTGTATACAAAATGTAAGTTAATGGAAAGTTAATGTATTTTTTTGCTGAATGTTAAATGACAATCTGTCATGATGTTCAATATCCCTATTACTGTGAGAGAAATATCATCAAATTATGAATATATATATCATCATTATATATACATATATATATATACAAATCTATATATGCATACATGTTAATTTTTGTTGCACGTTGTTTTTGAGCGACGCCAGTTTTTAATGCATGTTTTGTCTGTCTGCATGCAGGGATTCGGTTTTGTAACATTCGCAAATAGTGCTGATGCGGACCGCGCACGAGAGAGACTTCACGGCACCGTGGTTGAGGGAAGAAAGATAGAGGTGTGCATGGTCTCTATGATTTACAACATATTTTTCTGTGGTAGCACTGATTTTTAACTGTAACAAACCAAAAACAGTCCTCTTTTTCCTCCTTCCTTTTTGTTTTGTTTTGTTAAATGAACCATGATTTCTCATAACATAACCTCACTTGTTGACAGATCTAACCAAATTCCACTTCTGTGCCTAAACCTAACTTATTGGCTGAAGTAATCTGCTTGCACCTAACTGGATGCCACTCCAAAGTCAGTTGCAATGTGTGATGGACTTGAAATACCCACCTTCCTCTGGATATAAGGAGTTTCAGTGTTTGTGTTTCCTTGGTATTGTCTTGGTAGCACCCAAACGCTTCTAGTTTTTATGTCCATTTTTGTTAACATGGGAATTTGGCTAGCATTCTTATATGTGGAAGTTAGAGAATTAATACACTTGAATCATGGGCTTGAAGTTTACTAAATTTCAGCTATTCTGAGTTATTGCCGTGTGAGTCATGGGTATTTGTTATTAGATAATATATTTTAATGGTCAATTGCCTGAGTCATATGCATATGCGTCGTCATCACTGTTAGTTAGAAAGCACTGTAGTTACAGTAGTAGCTCTGCAACTGATCTGCCAGTTTGAATTTACAGTTGTGAAATTTAGATTGGTACATTAGTGTATCAAAAGTGGTTAATTTCACTTTCTATGTAAATAGTGACATGTTACATTTCTGTATGTTTGGCTTGGCATTCAGCAAAGTGCAGTATGACTTCAAGATGCATCTCCTCAATTCTGCAGGCTTGAAGCTGGTTTCATTTGGCCAATATAATCCAGTGTCATGTTCTGTCACATGATAGCATCCTCTGCAGGGTTAATGGAATTGCATGGATGGCAAACTGTTGCCCCTGCTTACAAAGTCCCACTTCCCTATACCTTCACCTCTTCTTGGATGCATTACTGTAAAGTAAACAATCTCTTGACTCCCATGGTAGTATTTCATGCAGGTAGAAAGGAGAGAAATTGACGACAGCTTCCAGGCTCCTGAAACGGAACTGGATGGACATCTGATGTTAGTGCAGTTGCATATTGTTACAAGTAACTGTTTAGAAGCATTGATCTGACCACGTCAGTTGCGCTTCAAGCATGGGACCATGATTTTCTATCCTCTCACCTGTACATGTATGTAATACTAGCAGTAACATCACCTTTTCCACACAATATAATCCATCCGTATGGCAAGCCAATTAACTTCCTTCCCAGTATATTCTCCTTGTCCATTCTGCAACTCAGCAAAGCAATGTCAAAAGGATGCTCAGTGCCATTCACAACACAGTTACTGATGAAATAACAAACCTAGCAAGCTAGCAGGCAGTAGTGGTGAAGCTGTAGCTATGCAAGCAAGCAAAAAATCTGGTGGCTGGGATCATGCGTGATGGATTGTTTGACTTGAGATTGACTGGGGCCTGAATGATGATTGTCTGCATTGACTTGAACCCAGATTCATGATTGTTATGTTTATATTTATTTCTCTGAGAATTGTTTCCTACCCATTATTCTTCCAGGCTGTGCTCAGTGTGGTAGCTCGTTTAGCAGGTTGATATGGACTTGACTGAGTGTTTATTTGGAAGTATTGTTTCCTTTCATTGTTAACCAATGCCTGGAAGTATTTTCAACCCTGCTGACTGCCCCCTGTATTAAAATCCCTGCATATAGTAGTTGTCTACCCAGCTTGGATTTGATTCTAAAGGAGAGATACGTTTTCACACTAAAATATAATACTTGAGCATTGACAAATAACCCCAATTGCTTATTTTTTATTTTCTTTATTTGTTTATTTATTTTTGGGCTTGTAATGGTTGAGTTTATATTTATTGTCTGTATTTAAGAACATCCCAATTCACTTCTTGTCTGTGCATTTTGACATTCCTTTGCTGATCGATAGTCTTGAAAAGGTAAATTTGTTTTTAGGTATAGTGCTTAGTATTTAAGTTTTAGGTATTAAAATTTGTAACATGTGATCAAGCACACTGCTGTGCTTCACTGGCATGCACTTTGCTTGACCATGTGTGCCCTAGCTTGTAGGTGAACAAACCTTGTTTCTTAATGCAGCATATCAACACTGTATTCTACTCTTACCTCTCTAGACGGCCTATATGTAAGTGCCGATGAAAAGTTGTAGTACGGTTTTCTCTTCAAGGAGCGTCAGAGGTAAGATGACTCGGTCATTTCGCTGCAAGGTATTAGCATTATCAAATAATTGAATAATGTTATCTTGTTACCTTACTCCACATTACACACCTATACGTAACAGTCATACAGAACTCAGACTGCACACTCGCTCGTAATAACATTTGCACGAGATAACAGGGTATTATTGGATGCATCTGTTGTGTCTTTGAGGTGTCCTAAAACCCCATTCTTTCCTTATCTTCCAAACATCTGTCTTCATAGCAGTGGAAACAGTTCCAAGTTGTGAGGTCAAAATTTGGTGATGTTTTTAGCAGTAGTTAACTACTGCCGTATATTCTGATGCAGGACACTTTATGAATTTCATACAAGATTTAGTATTCTTTCATAAATTTTGCCACAGTGTACTTTCTCAACATTCAGAAGAAGCAAGGCAGTGATGGGTGACATGACAAGAACCATTGTTAGTTGTGAGGATACAGTATCTACATTTTGGCCATGTTGTGTAATTTGGTTTCCATTGAGTGATGCTTTAAGTGTGATGGATTTGTAGCCACTTCAACTTATAGTTGCCACTGCTATAACTTGCTCTTGTATAGTACATTTAGCAGTTCTGTATTTCCCAATCTAACTAGTCTGTTCTAAGTATTATCACTCAAGGCAAGAGTTTTTTAAGCTCTGTTGTGACTCTGAAGGATGTGCGAGACATGTTCGGTAAGGTTCCCTAGGCTGTTATTTCTGTGTTAATTAAGAATTGTATTTTTTGGTACTGAGTATAACATGTAGTATGGGTAATGTGCAGTAGATGGCATCAGAGTCAGTTAAATGCTATTCAAGGGATGTTGTTCTACAAATATAAGAACATTAAAGTTTGGTACTCTGAAGAAGTTTATAGCATTATTCATCTTTTCATGGGTGAAGTGTGTTTGCTGCATCTAAATTTGCCACCAATTGATAGAGGTGTAAGATGATAGCATACTGAGAGTGCAGAATGTCATATGAGGGTGTGCAGGGTTTTAAAAATTGCAAGATAGGCATTCTTGATAATTGCCAGATGAACATCCTGGATGATAATCACGCTGGTTAGCCAGTCATATGAAGGATGGATGTGAACAAGCTGGAGTGGAAAAACTGATTTTGGGCCATTGAAGAAATGCTTGGAACTCACTGACTACACAATAATGAGGAA
>Ga0209629_10004583_pt1 | contig 10262 bp, 10 predicted proteins | sample TergutCu122P5_FD_187286 | JGI IMG/M metagenome (GOLD analysis project Ga0209629, IMG submission 187286) | Cubitermes ugandensis P5 segment gut microbial communities from Kakamega Forest, Kenya - Cu122 P5 (SPAdes) (version 2) | ecosystem: Host-associated > Arthropoda: Insects > Digestive system... | reverse complement strand
ATATATATATAAAGGAGAAGAATATATTTTGAATTTAATAGATACGCCCGGGCATGTCGATTTTTCTTATGAAGTATCCCGTTCAATTGCAGCCTGCGAAGGCGCTCTGCTGATTGTAGATGCCGCGCAGGGAATACAGGCGCAAACCATTTCCAATTTGTATATGGCATTGGAGCATGACCTCGAAATTATTCCGGTGGTCAATAAAATAGACTTGCCTGCCGCAATGACCGAAGAAGTGGAAGACCAGATTATCGAATTGTTGGGCTGCGACCGAAAAGATATTCTTCGAGCCAGCGGCAAAACAGGCGAAGGAGTTTTTGCGCTCCTCGATACGATTGTTGAAAGAGTTCCGGCTCCCAAAGGCGACCCTGACGCTCCATTGCAAGCCTTAATCTTCGATTCGGTATTCAATGCTTTCAGGGGAATTATTGCCTATTTCAAAATTGTTAACGGCACAATCCGCAAAGGCGATTCGGTGAAATTTTTCTCTACCGGAAAAGAATACGAAGCCGATGAGGTGGGCATACTGAAATTGGATATGTCGCCCCGCGAAGAAGTCAAATGCGGCGATGTGGGATATATTATTTCAGGCATCAAAGCTTCGAAAGAAGTAAAAGTAGGCGATACGATTACCCATGTCAAGCGTCCGTGCGGCAAAGCAATCGAAGGATTTGAAGAAGTGAAGCCGATGGTATTTGCCGGAGTATATCCAATTGAAAGCGAAGATTTTGAAAATTTGCGTTCCTCACTCGAAAAATTACAGCTAAACGATGCTTCTTTGACTTTCCAGCCGGAATCGTCGGTAGCGCTCGGCTTTGGTTTCCGTTGCGGTTTTCTGGGTTTACTCCACATGGAAATCATACAGGAACGATTAGACAGGGAATTTAACATGGATGTAATCACTACCGTTCCCAACGTATCATATAAGGTGTATGACAAACAGGGAAACTGCAAGGAAGTGCATAACCCTGCCGGATTGCCCGACCCTGTGTTAATCGACCATATTGATGAACCGTTTATCAGGGCGTCGGTCATTACTAACACCGCCTATATAGGACCGATTATGACGCTTTGCTTGGGAAAACGCGGGATTTTAGTCCGGCAGGACTATATTTCAGGCGACCGGATTGAAATTATATATGACTTGCCTTTGGGCGAAATTGTGATTGATTTCTACGACAAATTGAAAAGCATATCCAAAGGTTATGCTTCCTTTGATTACCATTTCCATGACTATCGTCCTTCCAAATTGGTCAAATTGGATATTCTTCTGAATGGCGAACCGGTGGATGCCCTCTCCACTTTGACTCACGCCGACAATGCGGTTACATTCGGCAGGCGGATGTGTGAAAAGTTAAAAGAACTGATACCCCGCCAGCAATTCGACATAGCCGTTCAGGCAGCTATCGGCGCAAAGATAATTGCTCGCGAAACCGTCAAAGCCGTTCGCAAAGACGTAACCGCCAAATGCTACGGCGGAGATATTTCACGCAAAAGAAAACTGCTTGAAAAACAAAAAGAAGGCAAAAAACGAATGAAACAGATTGGCAGCGTCGAAGTGCCTCAAAAAGCGTTCCTTGCCGTTTTGAAGCTGGATTGACTTTGAATTATGCGAAATAATAGTTATTTTTTCCCCGGATTGCTTCGACTGCTTGGGTAGCTATTGATTTGTGTCATTATCTGATTTTGATTCTACATACAGTCAAATTCAACAATCTGACAACTATAATCTATATATTTGCGATTTGTTCATAAAAAGAATTTTCTATAAACAAAATAAGTGTACTGTGCGGATTTGAATTGTACAATATATCCAAATATGAAAAATTTAATTTCAAAAAAATGAGAACAATGGCGAATAATTGAATATCTTTGTCCATTAAATAATATGATTAAAAAATAATATACAAATAGCGAATTAGCTGAATTTATTGTCAGATATTATGAAAACTATAATCATCAAATCTATTTTATTCGTTTCTGCAACAGTTTTTTCTATATGTTGCAGCGCCCAAGGCACAGACAGAATAACGCTCAATTCTGATACGGTCAACAGGAAAGTTGACGTTATTATTGACGGAAAAATTTTTACTTCTTACATCTACCCTAAAAATATGGAAAAGCCTGCGCTCTTTCCAATCTACACTGCATCAGGCACAGTCATAACACGAGGATTTCCGCTCAATCCACAGCCCAACGAACGAATCGACCATCCCTCTCAGGTAGGATTATGGTTCAACTTTGGTGACGTTAATGGAATTGACTTTTGGAATAATTCCAATTCTATTCCTTCAGACAAAAAATCAAAATATGGTTCGATAATTCACAGGAAAATTCTGGTAACCAAAGGCGGAGAGAAAAGAGGAGTTCTTGAAACTGCCTCCGATTGGGTGGATTCCAAAGGAAATATCATTCTTAAAGACAAGACAAAATTTGTTTTCAGCGGAGAAGGCAGTCGCCGAATCATTCGGCACACCAAAATACTTACAGCACAAGTACCTGTTGTGTTTAATGACAGCCAGGACGGACTGATTGCCATTCGCGTCTGTAAATCTTTAGAAGAGTATTCGCGCCAGCCTGAAATTCTTTTTGACCAGGATGGTAATCCTACAGATGTATCTGTTACAGATAACAACACAGGGCGCGGTTTTTATCACAGCAGTGAAGGAAATTATAAAGAAAGCCATGTATGGGGCAAAAAAGCAGCATGGGTATGTCTCTATGGTACAGTGAACGACGAAAATATCTCAATAGCTATCATCGACAATAAGGATAATCCTGGGTATCCGGCACGCGCTCATACAAAGAGTTATGGACTTTTTGCAATCAACAATTTGGGCAATCAGGCATTTGATAAGAATGCTCCGCTTTCAACCTTAGAGTTAAAAAAGGGAGAGACCATTAAATTCACACACACCATAGTTATACAGAATGGACATTTTCTGACTGATGATGAACTTAATACACTGGGTGAAAAATAGAGATTGCTGATTTTTTCAATAATGCGTCGCTTGTTTTAACGAGTGGTCCCACTTGGGCTTGAACCAAGGACCCCCTGATTATGAGTCAGATGCTCTGACCAACTGAGCTATGGGACCTGCCTAATAATTAAAATTAAATTCAATGCAAAATTACTAATTATATTGGAATCTACAAATATTATTCGTATTTTTGTGCTTTAATTTATAAAAATATATTGTATGAAAAATTCAGGTTTATTTATCGGATTAGGAGTCGGCTTGTTAATTGGAGCCGCCATTGGACTGTATGCCGCTTCGGACATTGATGCAAGAGAGGAATGGAAAGACGAAATCAAAGCTAAAGCGGAAGATGCTAAAAAAAACATCAATAAAATTGTAAAGCAGGGCATAGAAGAATTGGACAATGCAGTCGATCATGTCAAACAGACTGCACAGGATGCTATTTCAAAAATGAGAGGAAAATCGGCGCCCGAACCTGAAACTGTTTGATGGATATGGATTCGGGCATCAACTTAGGCGAGCTTTTATCAATGTTAAAAATGGAGATAAAAGAATGGGCGGAAACCCAAATGAAACTTTTGCAGTTGCAGACTTTTGAAAAAACGGCAATTCTCGGTTCATCTCTGATTTACGGCGTAATTATCATTAATCTTTTACTGTTTGCGTTTCTATTTGCGTTCGTCTCCTTGTCTTTTCTACTTGGAAAATGGATAAACAGCACTGCGGGCGGATTTGCAATCATTGGTTTTCTTTATTTGGTAATTCTGATACTGATGTTGGCGTTTCGGAAAGCTATTTTCACTGCCTTGCAAAATCTGCTGTTAAAACAATTAAATTCCGAACCGGACGATGAATCGGCTAAATGAAGAAAGTCATGAAATCGAAGAAATTAACTCCTATAGAAACTTTGCAAAAGCAAAAAGCCTTTTTGCAAGCTAAATCAAACGAATTATCAGAATCTATAGAGAATCATGCCGTCTATTTGCAACAGCATTTTGGTTTATTGATTCGCAACAGTTTGGCGGAATCCGCAGTCTCCAAAATGCCGCCTCAGTTGCAAAATTTTGTCGGTCATCTCCTCAAAAAAGGAGATAAAACCGATGTGCATGATTTTTCATTACGCAAGCTTGCTCAAGGTATTGTCGTCGGAGCTACCGAAATTGCTCCTTTTTTCCTCAAAGGGAAAAAAGGAGCAGTTTTTTCCATTTTGTTGAAACAGGTTATTAAATGGTTACCTCGATAATCGCTTGCTAATGCCTTAACTTATTTGCGACCATCACTCGTTTGGTTGCTTCGAGATGTTCATTCCTGAAATTTACCTGTTCTACTGTTTTTTGCGCCAAATCATGGAAAGCCAGTCCCGTAATGGCGCTTTCATTTAAGGCGACAGGTTTACCTGTATCGCCGCTTTCACAAATGCTTTGTACAACAGGAATCTGTCCAAGCAAAGGAATGTGAAGGTCTTCAGCCAAACGTTTTCCTCCTTCCTTTCCAAAAAGATAATATTTGTTTTCGGGCAATTCGGCAGGCGTAAACCACGACATATTTTCTACTAATCCCAGCACGGGAACATTGATTTTCTCTCCGGTAAACATGTCCACGCCTTTTCGAGCATCGGCTAAGGCGACTTCCTGCGGAGTGGTTACTACGATTGCGCCGGTGACAGCAAGCGTTTGCACCAGCGTCAGATGAATATCGCTCGTCCCCGGCGGAAGATCAATAAGGAAATAATCCAGTTCTCCCCAGTGAGCGTCGGCGATTAATTGTCTTAAAGCATTGCTCGCCATGGTTCCGCGCCATACCAAAGCATCGGATTTGTTTATAAAAAAACCGATGGAAAGAATTTTCACTCCATACTTTTTGACAGGAATAATCAAATCTTTCTCCCCTACCCTTTCCATGACGGGATGCGCTTCTTCTTCGCCGAACATTTTCGGAATAGAGGGTCCGAAAATATCGGCGTCCAAAAGTCCGACGCGATATCCCAACAGAGCCAAAGCTACCGCCAGATTAGCGGCAATGGTGCTCTTCCCTACCCCGCCCTTGCCGGAAGTGATTGCAATGATGTTTTTCACATCGGGCAGCAAACGGGGCGGCTCTTCAATTGGAGGCGCGGGTTTTGTTTTTACCTGAATATTTCCTTTTATATCAATACCCTCGTCAATGTAGGTTAAAATAGCTGTTTCTGCCGCTTTAACTATTGATTTGATAAATGGATCGTTCGGCTTTTCAAATAGAATTGAAAAACTTACTTTGTTCGATTGGATGCGTATATCATCTTCAATCATACCCATTTCGACAATGTTTTTTCCTGTTCCCGGATAGCGGACTTTTTCCAGCGCTTCGGCGACTAATTTCGGATTTATTTCTTTCATTGTTTTTTATTTCTGTTAAAACTGCGGTAGCTGTCCCGTTCTATTTCGACTGCCGGTTCCAAATAACCTGAACGCTTTTCGCAAATAAATCGGATATACTTAATATTTAAACCACGATTGAGCCATTGTTGTTCATAAAACGTTTGAATCGAAAGAATTTTATCGACTAATCCGCTATGGTACAAATCGTCCGTTATTATTTCTACCGGAAAATGATTGGCTTGAATCACGGCGCAGGTATAAGCGTACATAAACGGACTGTCGGTTTTGAGGTGAATCAATCCGTTTTCCTTCAGAATCCGGCTATACAATTGGATAAAACGGGTGGAAGTCATTCGTTTATTCACCTTTGCCATTTGCGGATCGGGAAATGTCAGCCAGATTTCGGATACTTCGTCGAGAGCAAAAAAGCGGTCGATCAGTTCGATATGCGTGCGAAGAAAAGCTACATTGGGCATTTTTTCTTCAAATGACTGCGTGGCGCCGGTCCACATTCGCGCTCCTTTTATATCAATGCCGATAAAATTTTTTTCGGGATATAATTTGGCTAATTCAACTGTATATTCGCCTTTTCCACAGCCTAATTCAATGACGATTGGATAGTTGTTTCCAAAAAACAGTTCGTTCCATTTACCTTTCATTTCAAATCCTTTTTCATGCAATACAGCAAAAGGATACTGAAATACATGCGGATAATGATTCATCGCTTCAAACTTCTGTAATTTATTTTTCCCCACAGGTTTTTATTATTTACGTGTAAAGTATAACAATAGAACGCAGATAACCCGGTACTGTCCGCGTTATCTGCGTTCGGTGAGACAGTCTCACCTTTTCTTTTTCATTCTATTTCTGAGTTATTCGGACGTCGATTCGGCGATTGAGCGCTTTACAGTAAGGAGTGTCATTCGGAGGGCATACGGGATGTTGAGAACCGTAACCTTCATAAGCTACGCGCGTTGAATCTATACCCAGAGAGATAAGTTTATCAGCGGTAACTTTCGCTCTTTCATTGGATATCTTCATATTAATTTCATCTGTCCCCGTATTATCGGTATATCCGCCAATTTTAATCTTCGATTTTGGAAAGAAATTCAAAATCGCGGCGATATTTTTCAACTGGTCTTCGGAGTTTGCAGTAAGTTTTGATGATCCGGTTTCAAAGCGCAGTCTGTCTAAAGTAATCCAGCCTTTTGTCTTATCTGCCGTGTCCACTTTGACGTCAGGGGAATTTAAGAAGGTAAACAGTTTGTATTCAGAACTGTTTTGTCCTACTCGCCATTCTTTTCCGTCGGGCAGTTTGAGTGTTACGGTGTCGCCGGTGTCATAAATAACGCTGTTGGTCAGCGTATCCAATTTTCCTTTGACAAGGTTTAATGAATCAGAGGCAGGAACAATGCTTGCAACAGGTTCTTTATCCTTTGTTGCGCATTTTTTGTCGTTGCATCTTTTCCAGCAGAAGAATACAAGCAATAATATCAGGAGGGCTAATAACAGCCACCACCAATTGAATTTGCCTTTTTTTGCACCGTCTTCCGAGTAGACAGGAGTAATCGGCGCAGCAGCCTTCAATCCTTCAACGGGTTGGAAACCGTTAAGATATTCCAGCTCATAGCTTCCTCTTTCAAAAGGCTTAGTTTCACTGATTTCGGCAGCTTCGATGCCATATTGCTTTGCATGTTCGCAAATGGCGTCAAAATCTTCTTTCCTCCAAAGTTCCACTAAGGCATACCTTTTGCCATTTTTTAATACAACCTGTTCGTCTTCTCTTTCAAAGAAGTTTTTTTCCTGTCCCTGAGTTTCTGATACAGGAACAAGAAGACTGTCTGTAAAACTTTTAGGGTTTAGAGAGCCGGGAAAAGCCTGCTGCAAATCAGAGTACGAAGCATCAGGGTAGAGTTTCAAGTAAGCATTGATAATGCCCAAGGCAGTACGGCTTTGAGATTTACCGTAAACACGAATTTTTGTTTCCATAGAATTAATTATTTATATATTATTAATAATAATTGTCAAAAGTAATATATTTTTTCTTTAGTTGTAGTCAAAAAAAAACTTTTTGGTTACTATTTTTGAATAATTAAGTATTTTTAATACATTATTTAGAATTTTGCGCCCCGAGATGCACCCCCACGACAGCAATGCCAACAGAGATATTATTCTTAATGTATTAGACAAGTTATGAAGTGTAAAACAGTCGTTATTTATAAAAAAATAATAAAATGACCAAAACTGCATTCATTTTAATATAAAAATAACCAATTTCATTTCATTTTGAATTTACTCTAATTGCCATCTTCTACCAATCCTCTACCGATTCTCTACCGATTCTTAACCAATCCTCTTCCAATTATCATTTTGTTAAATCTGCTAAAGTTGAATTAATTCGCAGTGGAATTTTCCTCTATCGTTTCGTTAATTTTCTCTACATTCAGGCTTCTTGCGGAAGCGTCGAAGATTTCTTTGTAAACGCCGCCCTGATGATAGACCTCTTCGTGCGTGCCGCTTTCGACCACGCGCCCCTGCTTCATCGCAAAAATCATATCGCTGTCGATGATTTGCGAAATGGAGTGCGAAATGATGATTACGGTGCGGTCTTTTTTGATGGCGTCGAGCGAATTTTTAATTTGTTCAGTGGCGATGGCATCGAGGCTGGCAGTCGGTTCGTCTAAGAAGATGATGGGCGGATTTTTGAGGAACATTCTTGCGATGGCGATGCGTTGCTGTTGTCCGCCGGAAAGCGCCAGCGCCGAACTCTCGTAGCCGTTGGGCAGGGCAATGATTTGCTCATGAATATACGCCTTCCGCGCCGCATTCTCCATCTGTTCGCGGGTAGCGTGGATATTGCCGTACAGAATGTTTTCGGCAATCGTACCGCTGAAAATGTGATTTTTCTGCAAAACCAGCCCGATATTTTCACGCAAAAAATGCGTATCATATTCTTTCAAAGACACACCGTCGAGCAAAATTTGCCCTTTTTGCGGCTCGTAGAATTTATCTAAAAGGTTAATAACCGTACTTTTGCCTGCGCCCGACAGCCCAACGAGCGCCGTGATTTTGTCCGGCTCAATCTTCATACTCACGTCAAACAGTGCCTGCGTACCGGTGGGATAGGTGAAATCGACGTGCTGCATTTCAAATTCGCCGCGAATCTTTTCGGGACGGTAATCGCCCGACTGTTCTTTTTGATTGTCGGCATTCATAATATCGAAAAAGCCTTCGGCATAAATCAGGGCGTCATTGATGCTGTCGTAGATGCGGTGCAGTTGGCGGATAGGCGCCGTTACGTTGTTGAACAGCATAATATGCAGCATGATTGCGCCGATTTTCATTTGTCCGGAAAGTACAAGGTAAGCGGTTAATATAATGATAATTACTACGCCAAACTGTTCTGTAAAAGTTTTCAATCCGTCGAACTTAAAATTGGTCGAGCGAGTAGTCATTTGCGTATTGGTAAGCGCGGTTTGCAGTTCGAATTGCTTTTTCGCCTCGATGTTTTCGCGGTTAAACGATTTAATCACGTTAATCGACTCTAAAATATTGATGATTCCACCCGATTTATTTTCGCGGTAAGTGCGAATGTTGCGTCGCCAGCCTTTGAGTTTCTGCGCCTGTTTCTGGCTGATAATAAAGTAAATCGGGACGATGCACAGTCCGACAAGCCCTACATAGAAATTGGCGTGGAACATACCTATCAACGCAACGATGGCTGATGTGAAAAGCGGAAAAATGTCGATAAAAAAACTCTGCACCGTCGTGGTAAGGCTCGAAACGCCTTGGTCGATGCGGGTTTGCAGTTTACCTGAACCGCTTTCGTCGGCAGTGAAAAACGCCATTCGATAAGACAAAACCTTTTCTATCACCTTTTGTGCAAGGTCTTGCGAAATCATAATCCTGATTTTTTCTCCGAAAAACTTTTGTCCGAAGGAAATAAAAATATTAACTAATTCTTTGGATAACAAAATAACAGTAATAAGCGCCACAATGTTCAGCCCGTCTTTCAACGGCTTATGCTGTTCGACAAGCGAAGCAATACTGTTCACAGTGTATTGCAGCACGTAAGCATTCACCTGAGACGTCAAAGCTCCGATAAAAGTCAGCGCCAACGCCAAAACCACTAACCATTTGTATGGCTTGACATAAGGCAGGATATTACGGAAAAGTTGGATAAGAGACATATATCAAATAAGAATTAAGAATTTAGGCAAAAGTAGTGATTATATGCCAATTTTATTGTATCTTTACGCAATTTTTAGAACGATACATAACAAATGAAACGTAATAAAACAATAAAAAAATATTCTGATGAAAAAACTGTATTATACCCGAGTGGCGGTATTATTTCTGCTTTTCTGTCTTTTGCCGTTTACTATGAGCGCACAGACAAAAGATGCTTCTAATCCCTTGCTGCAAAAATGGAGCGCTCCGTATGAAATACCTCCGTTCGAGAAGATAAAGCCCGAACATTACGTTCCTGCCTTTCAATATGCAATGGCAGAACATGATAAGGAAATCAAAGCGATTATCGATAACAAGAAGCCCGCGACTTTTGAGAATACGATTGTAGCTTTTGATATAGCGGGGAAATTATTATCGAAGGTTTCGGCTGTATTCGGCAGCGCGAGCGGTATCGCTTCCAATCCGCAGATAATTGCCATAGCCAAAGAGTTATCTCCGCTGACAAGTAAACATTTCAATGATATAAGTCTGAATGAAACTTTGTTTCAACGGGTGAAACAAGTATATGACAAGCGGGATAATCTGAAGTTAAATCCTGCGCAGATGCGTCTGTTAACGGAAACATACAAGCGATTTGAACGCAACGGAGCCAATCTGCCGAATGATAAAAAAGAAGAAATAAAAAAGATAAACTCTCGAATTGCCGAGTTGCAACTGGCTTTCGGACAGA
>Ga0209629_10004582_pt1 | contig 10263 bp, 13 predicted proteins | sample TergutCu122P5_FD_187286 | JGI IMG/M metagenome (GOLD analysis project Ga0209629, IMG submission 187286) | Cubitermes ugandensis P5 segment gut microbial communities from Kakamega Forest, Kenya - Cu122 P5 (SPAdes) (version 2) | ecosystem: Host-associated > Arthropoda: Insects > Digestive system... | reverse complement strand
TATGGGGATGGACGAAAGAACTGGTTTATAGTGTGAAGGCGGGAACGCGAGATGCATTGCTTGGTCACATTTTGGATGCCGCAGACCGCATCAGAAACAGTCAGCGGAAGCTGAAATGAGCAACTCATGCAGTTCACAACTGAGCAGCAACCTGTGTTGCGGCTGGTGGTGGCAATTTCGAAAACCAGCTTTAAGCACAGATCAATTCAAATTAAAGGTAATTTCACGAAGTTAACTTTACATTTATACTTTAAATGTATCATGTATTAAACTGGTTTATTATTTTGTTCTGTTTATTGTCAATAATCATTACCTTCTATTCTAAGTTTCAAGCAGTCATAACTCCGTAACCTTCCAAAATCGGACACTTGTTTGTATGAACTTTTTTGATCACAAAGACCTAGGAAATCACCTTCTGCAGTAATGTCCACAAGTCGTGAATATATATTCAGATTTCTATCTAATGATGCAAAAAATACAGGAAAACAGATTTTGTAAAAAATATGGTCTCACAGAAAACTATGAATGGTAATTGTGTTAAAATTACATAGGTCCAAAACTCTCACCTCAAAAACTGATCACTTGTAGTTCCACTATGCATATAAGCATTTGCAATGACAGTGGCAGTGTGGCAAATGGAAACTCTGATGGCATCTTTTGTGTTCTTGAGGATCAGCATGTCTGAATGGTTGCTGCGAATCAGAAACTGAAGATGCAGGTCTATGGTGACTTCACCGCTTAGAATGCTCGTCAATTTTTCAACCCTCTGCTGGTGACATTTCTCTTCTTCATTCTTAAACAACAACAAAAACCACTTAATACAATACAGTAGTCACATAACAGCATGATTTTCTGCGACACCTCATACTTCTTCACATTATAGAAAGAGTTTCACCAGAAGTATGCATGAAGGAGTCTAATGGAGACCTATTTGACCCAGTCACACGGAGTCAATAAACATCAAGAAATGAATCACACTGAATCACCATGTGTTGGAAGCTTGTCACACATAATTAAGTAGTCTGCCGATCCCAAAAATTCTGACATTATGTCATTTGACATGCCCAGACAAAGAGAAAGAGACATTATCAGTAAACAAAAGTTTGGCTGTAAAAAGTCTGTCATCTTCAAGTTCTGAAAGTATGTCACACCAAAATACAAAACACATTTCTTTGCCATGCTTGGTATTTTATACACTGCAACAACTGGTATATGTGAATTTTAAATCTCAAAACAAGTTAGCAGAATTTTGTACACTGCTGATTGCAGTATGCTCAACTGTAAGGCAGATCAACCTGCTGATTTACCTAGACAGCAAACAAAAGTGCTTGAACTTCATTCACTTTAGCTTCAGTGACTGGTTGTTTATGAGGCCTTTTCTCTTTGCAAGCTCAACAAGCCTCATTGAACTTCTACAATTTGTAGATGAACATTTTCCTGATAACTCCCTACCAAACACAAATTGCCTTTGTACTGTACTGCAAAATTTTGATTTGTGATAGAGCTCACACTTTGCTGTTTGCTCTTGAGATGCTATTCTCCACAAATGCAATGTGAGTGCAACTGGTGGCAAGACTGAAATTCCAACAGCATGATTTCAGAATTTGATCACATTAACTGCCTGGATATATTTAGTTTTCATTCTTGTGCATTTGTTCACGAGCAATATTACATTAAAACTGTCTACATATCATGTGTTCACCCAGTGTTTTCATCACAGAAACCTATACTTCCATTTGGAATATCTTTCCATTTGGCATATGTTTCAATAACACGTAGTTTTTCTTCTTCTCCAAAATGCAGACTGGCTCTGGAGCCCAATCCAAACTCCTACTCAAAAGGGTACTACGATTTCTTTCCCCAGGGGGTAAAGCAGCCAGGGCACGAAGTTGACCACACACCTCCACCAAGTGCCAAGGCTAAGAATAAGTGGAGCAGTACCTCTACTCCCCCTGTATTCCTTCATGGTGTATACAGACACAACCTTACCTTTTTTAACAAAGCATACAATAAAATAAAATGATAGTGCATAAAACATAAATTAAAATTAAATTCACTTGAAGAATTTCAGTATAGTCCTTTCAAAACTGGAATATGCAGAAAAACAAAGTGCAGTAACTATCCAAACCAAATTTCATCTCACTTACCAGGCTCTCCATCTTCCTCTCCGGTTTCTTCTCCTCTTCACTCACATCTGAGCCAGATTCCCCTGTAGTCCCTTCCTTCGCTACACCATCAACTGGGACTTTGACAGTCTTATTTGTAGCTGTAGGAATGGGGGCTGTGGCTCTCAGGGCTTGGAGTACTCGGCTCAGGAACTGCTGAGTAGCACTCTCATACAGATCAAATGCAATCTGATATGCCATTAGAACGCTATCCTGTAATTATGAAAACACTGTGGTCTTAGTAATACAATCCTGCTGAAAATCCCACTTACCTAAAGACCAAAAATCATTGCCACATTTCTGTATGTATAGTCACTACAGAACAATGAAGGTCAGGAAACAGGGATTCTTTTGCAAACATCCCACATGTGATCCTGGAGGTTCCCACAGCAATGAATAGGAACAGCACTTCCATCTCAGATGTGAAATTGTGTTATCTGGTAGAAAGGTAACAACATTTCTAAGGAACATTTCTACCGGACTATAAAATCTTATATCCTAGGAGACAATACTTTTCACACAGGTTTCCAGGTTTTGGTGACAGGTGTTGCAACACCTGACTTCTGAAATAACACAATAAATCTTTACTACAGTGTCAAAAACCAAAAAGTGACCATTATTTGAATAATCTTCATTTCACATGTTAAGTCCCACGTCTCTCATTTCTATCCTCACTGAACCAAAGATCCATTGCACTGAAATTCTGTTATTTTGATGCTTCTTAAAATGAGATTGCAATGTATTTGCCAAGAAATGTGTGTTTTGATTTTCCAACCTTCACTGTTTTCCTGAAGTTGTAAATTCTATAAACAAATAACATTAGAATAAATATTGCACATAGACTTCACTATCTATTGTACGCTCTCACCTCTGTATCCTTGCTAAGTTTCTCCAACACCTCAGCTACAAGCAATGGATCATCAAGGAAGATAAGACACTGACACATGTTGACATAGTCTGGTGTTTTCAGATTTTGGTATAGGTCAACCAATGATCGCAGCACTTTATTACGGAAGCCCCTGTTCTGGATGAGACTCATTGCAACTTGAAATGCATACGAAAGCATCCCATTTTCATCATCCTGCAATAAATCAACATAGCTTCATATCAAACTTGTAACATAAGAAAAACAAAGACAATGTTTTGTTGTTTACACGATCTCCAAATTTCTTTCCTATGCCCTGCATTAAGATGGAGAGATTTAAATGATAAGTGAAGGCATCTTGAGAGCTTTATTCAGAAGGGACTTTCTGGGAGAGCTTGCTCTGTTGTGACTGAAGTCATTTCAGGTTTGACCACAAACCTCAGCATGTTCATTAGCAGGCAAGGGTTACATTTCTACTTTTCATGATGAATCAGTACCAGTCTCTATGTACTTTCCATCACAGTTTCCTTTAATAAGTTTCCCATACACCTTGTACAAGAGAAGTAGAAACATAACTCTCATTACAGTGCCAGTAGTCAAGCCACCTGAACCAACTCCAAGAGTATTATAATGAGCTGACAACAAGTGAACCATCGCACGGTAATGGTACAGCAGGATGGGAGAAAATAATAATGGCTTCTGCAACACAGCAGAAACATGTGAAACGTGCTATGATATTAGAATTTTTAAAATGTTGTACAAACTTTTATGGTTGTTACTTCATAGACCCCTAACCATCACACACAAATTTCTACTTACCAACAAAACAACATAAGTGCAAAATACTTTATTTCCTCACAGCATTAAGTAAACCACAATTATAGTTGGATCACTTGGATAACCACGAGTAAAGAAGTTTTGAATGAATGGGTCTGTATGCCACATATAACTAAGATGCAACAAGCAACAGAATAAAGGCCCTTGCAGTTTTCTACATGTCTCAAAATCTATGATATCCTCTACCATAAATTTAGAAGCACAAAACACATGATGGCACTCCACAAAGACTACCAATATCCTTACTGTCACTATGACATCATGATTACATAGTTCAGATATTCTAACAGTACAGAAAGCCACAGATCCAGGAATTTTAGTAATGAAGGTAAGTGGGTGGCCAGTAAATTACTGCATGGATCATGTCACAGAGTGCAGTGTGTGATGAGCAAGAGTTTGAAATTAGCTCTAAACTGTAAAATAAGGAGAAAAGCACACCAAAATAAGACACTACAAACATATTTATCATTCCCATTATAACTAACAGATCACCACTATGTGTATTATTCTCATACCCATTTTTCTAAGACAAATACTGATCATAACATTTATCAGGGTAATAAATGTGTAACAAGTGCACTTGCTACTACATTTATATCTTACATTGTCAGTACTAAAGCACACAACAACATTTGGTCACAAACAAATTACATTCATCATATGTATACATTTCTCTCTAACATGGCCTGCATGAAAACTTATTCCACTCCAGCTTCAGTGATCATTTACCACTCAAAAGGGCTGCTGCATGCTTAAACAAAGGTTTGCACAAAAGATTGGAAATGACTGAAGTGAAAGGGTCACTGCAGTGCCTGCCCTAATGTATTCTATTCTATTATACCACTGAAAAATGTGTTTTCACAAGGTGTTCTTTAAGAAACAGAGGCACTGTGCACAGAACTAAAGGGACTGTTGGCATAACTATGAATAGATATGAATATCTATGTCCTAAATATTCCCATTCATTAAACTTCTTTAGAAAAAGGGACATAAGATTTACAAACAGACCATGCCACATTCACACGGTATCCAAGTGCTACACAACTACTCACTGATTCTTTGATAGCCTTCTCAAAGATATCCATTCGGCGCGTCTCCAGTGCCAAGCCCAGGGCCTGCCTGTACTGGCCATCTCCCAGGCAGCGCTGGAACATTCTGTTTACAATCGCTTCCAAACGGGGGTCAATCTCTTTTGCATCTTTAGTCTTCTCTGCTAACGCAATACTTTGCTGGGTGTAATAGTCAATGCATTTGGCTGAAAATAGCAAGACAAAACAGAAGTAACCACTTCTTCTATAGCAATCATGTATTTCTTATTGCCTCAATGCAATGCTCAATTTACTCCACAACTATCACATACATTATTACTAAGTCTCAAGTATTTCAATAATTAAAATTTTCCATCTTCAGTTAATATGAAACTTCACTTAAAGGTAAAAAAAATAAATTCTTCCATGTTAAACAATCACGTTTAATATATACAGCACTTCCAGCAATACACCAACTTCTAAGAATATACAAATAGAAGAGGGTATGCTGGAGTGTTACACATACAAACACACATCACACAATTTTATCAAGATAAAATCAAGCAGACAGGCTTACCAATGGTTGTATCCACATATTCAGTCCGTGAATTAACATCAAACAAGTTTCCTGCTCCTAAAGCATAAGTCAGAGAGTCTTCAAATGACCCCAAATGATAATAAACCTTACTGGCCACTAGGGCTGCCAGTTCATGATGACTGAAACTTTTATCCTCATGAAGAATTTCACTGCAAGCATTAAGATAAGCTAATCTAAAACATGTTCCAAACTACACACTTCAAGCACAACAGTAAAATCAAAGCTTATGTATTTTACAAAACAAGTGCATTATTGTTTAAAGTTAGCTTCAGAATGACTGTAACCTTTTCAAATTATGGACACTGTAATTAAAATACTGTATGCAATGCTCTATCAGTGTAATATATATTTGTATTATAATCAACTCACTGTTCATGACAAATTTCAGTGACTATAGCATATAGTGGATGATGAAAGAATCAGGGTACAATTCCCACCACAGGCAAAAGATTATTATCTCTTCTACAGTGCCCATATAAGCTCCAGGGCCTAACAAGCCTCCTACCAAATGGGTATTGGGCAACCTCTCCCCAGAGCAAGAAGCTGACCACTAATCTTTATCTAACAATGAGGTTAAAAGCGCTTACCACCATGTCCCCAACCCCCCATCGGTCTTCGTGGAATGATGTTTAATTACATACAAGGGCAGCTCTACTTCTAACTTTACTCTTACTGTAAGAATAAACTATGAAAACTGCAAATATGTAGTCAATTAGGCTACAAATATATATAAACTTAAGAGCAATAAACTTACATCTTTTCAATGGCTTCTGAAATTTCTGGCCAAAATTCATCAACAATTAAATCAAGCTTCTTTAGTGCAAAAACTTTCAGCTCTGGCATTGGCTCTTCCAGAAGTGAAATAATCCCCGCTAGAACAAAAGCAGAAATTTAAAGTAAATTATGAGGAAAAATATGTTGCAGTGATTTCAACACACACACGCGCGTAATATAATGTGCAATAGCGATAACTCGAACCCCAAATGCAAGGAACGTGTACAACATAACCTAAAATTAGACATGAAGTGCAATGACTTGCATGTAACAGGAATCATCTTTTTCACATAATCATAGTGAGATATTGAAGGTAACTTACACATAAACACAAAAACGCGATACCTTTAGATATTACTATACCTGCAGATGTTATATTCATCCTGAGTCGGAAGATTTTCTTCGCAGCTTTATGCTAACAACGCACACGAACCAGCACACACCGTCAACTGCAGCAGCCGCTTCTTCGCGGCAGTAACCTTTCAAGAATGTTCTAATGATCTGTGGTTCCCAGCATGCTCCGATCGTATATATGACGTTTATATTTCTGTGACATTACTCAGAGCCATGTAATCTCTGCTTAGAGCAGCTTTTTCGTGTTGACCAGAAGCAGCGGTAAATAGTTTTTTATTATTATTATTATCTCTTTTGGCGCAACCCGGGGCTCCTCATTCACGAAGTTTTCGAGATCACACAAAACGACGCACCACAGTCGATAGGACTCTTCTGGACGAGTGGTCAGCTCGTCGCAGAGAAGAGAGTACGGTATAGTGAGACGAAAACATTATGAGTCGCCGTTGAACGAGAGAGGAAAGTAACTTATGCAGAAGGCCAGCATAATTCTTGGAAAGTCGAGATAATGTTCAATAACATTTGATAATGCTGGAAAACTTGTAGGGTCTCAAATCCACAGCAACTTGTGCCTCTTGCGTTTGTTATCTCCTATGGATTGAGGATGATGGAAGAGTTGAAAGCACCATTGTTTTTCATAGGTTTTCCCCAATAAAATACAGTTTGAAATTACATATATTAATATATACTGAACAATGTGAGAATACATAAATTGAACTATTGCTTTATGTGTTAGTATGTTTATGATTAAATTTATAGTATATTGTATCATCTATATAATTAGCATTGGGTGCTCGATTTTTTAACATACATGATATAGGAGCATTCTTCATAGTATGAACGAACATATTCACATAAATCTTAATGAATCGGTGTTTAATGAAAGAGGAGGACAAAATGAAAAAGTAAAACAAGTGGAAATGTTTATTTTACAAACCTGTTTCATAAAAAATAAGAAGAATGTTGACTAATGACTGATTCTCCAGTCAAATAATAATGTTTTTCATTCTTCTGTATCAAAGTGTGTGTGACCGCAATAAAGGAGTTCCCAAGGTTTAAGAAGCTAGCTTGGAATGCCAGTTTTAAGATACTAGAACAGCATTTGTCAAATGACACTGAAAGTCACTGAAGAAATTGAAGATAACTGGTTTCTAGTCCAAAATTAAAGCTAGAGATGTGTATAGGAATGATTGCTAGTATATAAATGTGACAGTTTATGTAATTATTTCATTTTTAATATAAGTTACACGGCATCTGAAAAATATGTTCATAAGACACTTTATTTTAGGAAACCTAAGTCAAAGAAATTTACACATATGCATAACACAGATCCATACTCTGTCTTAACAGCAGCTGAATATGAAATATGTCAATCATATAAATCAGACCACAGGCACACATAACAAATACAACAAATTATATACATTCAACTCAAATATACTTTTGAGAGCCATACAAGTTGGAAGTCTTTATTTTGCCTGTGTTCTTCTTCAAAGTAGACATTTTGTAATGTACAAGATCTACAGAGAGCCTCAAAATCACAACAGGTGAAAATGGAAGTAAACTACAACACACACTTCTACCTACCTTTTCCATACAAATTTGAAGTTAATTAATTAATAACATTAAACTCTTATATTAAGCTTGAAACTTTGAATTAACCTGCTTGTACCCTCTGACTCAACTGACAAATTCAAAACAAACTAACACAAACTTTGAATTACCCACACCAAATATGCAAAACTGTATTCTGAGATGATACTGACTTCAATTCAGGCAGTATTTTGAATCATTTGGCAACATATGAGTGTTCACAGAATTTTGCTGCAACTCTGCTTTTACCAATTTTATTTTTGTATGAAAGTTGTAAAAGTGCTGGGTTACCTACAAAATTTCTACTTGTGAAATACAGAAAACAGTTCAAAGATTCATCCAGATTCCTAGTCACATTCCAGCAGAATTGATTGAAGCAGGGAGTAGAACAATTTGCTCTGAAATCCATAAACTTATTACTTCTATTTGGAATAAGGAGGAATTGCCTGAGGAGTGGAAGGAGTCAATCACTGTACCTATTTTTAAAAAGGGTGATAAAACACTGTAGTAATTATACAGGCATATCACTTTTGCCAAATATGTATGAAATTTTATCCAACATTCTGCTACCAAGGTTAACTCCATATGCAGAAAAAATGATTAGGGATCATCAGTGGGGATTTCAACACAACGGGTCAACCACTGATCAAATATTCTGCATTCATCAATCACTTCAGAAAAAATTGGAATAGAATGCAGCATTGCATCAGCTATTTATAGACTTCAAGAAATTTATGATTCAGTTAGGAGGGAGATCTTGTACAAAGTTTGGTGTCCACCTTGAAAATGGTAAGGCTAATAAAAATGTGTCTGAATGCAACCCACAGCAGAATCTGGGTACTAAACATTTGTCTGACAAGTTTCCTACTAGGAATGGTTAAAACAAGGAGATTTTTATTGCCATTGCTTTTCAACTTTGCTTTAGAGTATGCTATTAGGAGGGCTCAGGTAAACCAGGATGGTTGAAATTAAATGGTACACATCAGTTCTTGGTTTATGCTGATGATGGTAATATACTAGGCAGAAGCGTACATGCTATAAATAAAAACAGAGACATTTTAGTAGGTGCTAGTAAGGATATTGGACTAGAAGTAAATGCTGATAAAACTAAATACATAGTTACGTCTCAAGATCAGAATGCTGGACGAAGTCAGAATATAAGATTGATAATAGTACCTTTGAAAGGATGGAACAGTTCAAATATCTGGGAACAAGCTTAACAAATCAAAAATCTATTCACAAAGAAATTTAGAGCAGACTGACGTCAGGGAATGCTTGTTATCATTCAGTGCAGAATCTTTTGTCTTCCAGTTTACAATCCAAAAATATACAGAACTAAAATTTTGCCTGTTGTTTCATATGGGTGTGAAACTTGGTCTCTCACATTAAGGGAGGAACGTAGGCTAAGGGGGTTTGAGAATAGGGTGCTGAGGAGAATATTTGGGCCTAAGAGGGACAAGGTAACAGGGGAGTGGAAAAACTATATAAATAGGAGCTTAATGATCTGTACTCCTCACCCAATATTGTTCGGGTGATAAAATCAAGAAAAAATGACATGGGTGGGGCATGTAGCATGTACAGGGGACAGCAGAGGTGTATACAGGGTTTGGGTGGGGAAACCTGACAGAAAGAGACCACTTCGAAGATCCAGGCATAGATGGGAGGATAATATTAAGATGGAACTTCAAGAAGTGGGATGTGGGGGCATGGACTGGATTGATCTGGCTCACGATAGGGACAGGTGGTGGGCACTTGTGAATGTCATAATGAACCTTCAGGTTCCATAAAATGCGAGGAATTTCTTGACTAGCCGAGAACCAGTGACCTTTTCAAGAAGGACTCTGCTCCATGGAGTAAGTAAGTAAGTAAGTAAGTAAATCAGTTCTTGAAGTTTTCAGATGGCTCATTTCTCAAAAGTTGAAATGTCTTACCCCACAAAAATCATATTTTTGCACATTGCTTTAAAAAACAAAACCAGATCTTGAGTGATATAAAACTGCTGGAGCAGTCATATAATTCAATGTGCACCAACTCACACAAACAGCAACTACA
>Ga0209629_10004581_pt1 | contig 10263 bp, 7 predicted proteins | sample TergutCu122P5_FD_187286 | JGI IMG/M metagenome (GOLD analysis project Ga0209629, IMG submission 187286) | Cubitermes ugandensis P5 segment gut microbial communities from Kakamega Forest, Kenya - Cu122 P5 (SPAdes) (version 2) | ecosystem: Host-associated > Arthropoda: Insects > Digestive system >... | reverse complement strand
TTTACTTTTCAATCACTTTCTTCACCCAGCCTGAACCGCCTTTGACAATCAGAACAGAACCTTTGGGCGTTTCTACCGGATAACTTACGCTGCCTGCCGGTTTTGTGAAATTGTAAAGCGCCACGCCTGCTTCGGAATAAACCGTTATCCTTTCTGCAACCGGACTATCGACATATAATCTTCCGTTGTGCAGGTAAGCGTTGGTTTTTGCCGTTACATCCGAAATACCTGTTTGCGAACTTACTGTAAGTTGCACAGGAATTTCACTTTCGGTAATAGTTGCGCCGTTATCGAACGTGAATGACAAATCGTGAATGGATGCATTATACGTTCCTGCTGTTACCGTTTTATCAACCATATAGCCAATTTGCACTATTTGACTGTAAACGAGTTCGGTAGCGCTGCGCAAACCGGTAGGCGTAATTGTAAATGTCCAGCTACCGTCGGCATTTTGTACGATATTCAGGGTCAATTGAGAAGCTAAATCGCCTACCAAATGAGTAACTGATAAATCCAATTGTACGCCATTGGGCAATGTCAGTTGGAATGAACCGGAGAACAGAACATCTGCCGGAATGGTCAAAGACAACACAATAGTACCTTTCCCGTCTGAGCCGGTTTGCGTGCTGTCGGGAACAGTAACTTCCTGCTGTTGTACATTCACCGCACAGGTTGCTTTATAACCGCCGTCTTCGGTCATAGCGGTGATACTTGCAGCTCCTTTGTTTATGGCAGTAATCAAGCCTGTGTTGGAAACAGTTGCGACTGATGGGGCGCTGGAAATCCAACTCACATTTTGATTCGTTGCATCAGCCGGAGTTATTATAGCCGTCAACTGTTGCGTTTCGCCAACCCACAATGAAGAGGCGGTATTATCAAGGGTTACGTCGGTAACTGCAATCGTTTCAGGAGTTTTCGGGTTTACTGTAACAGCACAGGTTGCTGTGAAGCCTCCATCTTCTGTAGTGACTGTAATGGTTGCAGAACCTTCTGCCAAAGCTGAAACTTCCCCGTTCGCATCCACATCTGCGATTGCCGGATTGCTGCTGCTCCAACTTACGTTTTGATTCGTTGCATTACTCGGAGCCACCGTTGCCGTCAATTGTTCTGTATCACCGAGTGTTAATTCAATGGATGCTGCGTCAAGTGTAACGGAAGACACGGAAATTATCGGAACTTCGGCACGCGTTATAACAATCGTATAAACTTTGGTTGTACCGTCTTCGGCGGTAACTTGGATATAAGCGGTATTATCGCCAATGGCAAGCGTCATCGTTTGGTTGGTAATCTCATTTGTACAGACGGCATCGCTGAACAGTTTCCAAGTTGCAGCGGGGCTGGTCGTAAGTGCGATTGCTTGGCTTGTAACGCCGGTTGCCACGCTTGCGGTAATCGAATTTCCGGAAATGGTTGCGCCGGCAGGCGATTCAACGCTTGCTATGTCGCAAGCCGCAGAAACAACGGTTACGCTTAACGGAATAAAACCGGTATTTGCGCCGTTTGCGTAAGAAATACCGAAGCTTGTTCCGTTTTTATCCCATACAACAGTTGCGGATGCAGGAGATTGGGAAATATCGGTTGTAGTACCTTGCGTATAAGTTGAATTTCCTGCCGCTTGATTCCATGCAATAACTACACCGGTGCCGGTGGCGTCGGTGAAGCCGGAAGTAATTACTTGGTTAATATCGACGCCGTAGGCAAAAACCAATCCGCCGCTGACAGTAACAGTAGAATTTCCACCGGCATAAATTGCTTTTCCTGTAGTAGCGCTTACTTCGCCACCGCTAACCTCAATCGTGGAATTATCTCCAAATGTAGTAATAGCCGGGCCTGTGGTAGCGCTCACTTTTCCTCCGCTCACTTCCACACTGCCGTAAGTATAAATTGCTTGTCCTAAATCGCCGGTTGCCTCAACTTTGCCTGTTCCGCTTATCACTACATTTAGTCCGGTATTATTACTGTTACCCAAAAGGATAACCGAGTTGTCGGTCATACCGCTGCTTACGGTTCCGCCGCTAACCGTTACTGTGGAATTATCACCCGAAGCATAAATAGCTCTGCCTGTCGTAGCGCTGACTTCTCCACCGCTCACTTCTACATTACCATTTGTGGAGATGGCTGAGCCTCCGGTACCGGAAGTCTGCACTTTACCCGCGCTTTTGACGATAACTGTAGAGTTTTCGCTACCGGCACTTATGGCAATACCGGTCGTAGCAGTAACTTCACCTCCATTCACTTCCACACTGCCGGATGTATAGATAGTTGTGCCTCCGGCGCCGGTCGCCTGTACTGTACCACCATTGATTATAACATTCAATCCTGTGTTTATGTTATTACACATATTGATAGTTTGTAAACTTCCACCCCCGCTCACTGTTCCTCCGTTAATGATTACCTTAGAATTTTCACCATAAGAATAAACAGCATTACCGGTTGTCGAACTTACTTCACCGCCGTTTATTTCTACCGTTCCGTTTGACTCGATTCCATAACCTGAATCACCTGTTGCCTCCACTTTACCTGTACCGTTGACTGTAACATTCAACCCAAGATTATTATCGTTACTTAAATAAATAACGGGATTCCAAGATGCAGCGCTTTTGACGGTACCTCCACTGATAGTTACTGCGGAACTTGCACCATTTGCATAAATGGCATTACTTGTTGTAGCGCTGACTTCTCCGCCGCTCACCATTACTGTGGAGTTTTCACCCCAAGCATGGATGGCTATATCTGTGGTGGCACTGACTTCACCACCACTCACCTCTACACTACCGGGAGTCCAGATGGCTCTACGTCCGTCACCTATGGCTTCAACTTTACCTGTTCCATTGACTATAACATTAAGTCCGAGATTATTGCTAACAACATCTATATATATAGCTGCTGTTAATGTGCCACTACCCGTTGTACTGCAACTTACAGTTCCTCCACTTACCGTTACTACGGAATTTTCGCTGTAAATACTAATGGCTGCTCCTGCAGTAGAGCTAACTTCACCGCCGGTAACATCAACATTACCTCTTGCGCTGATGGCTTCTCCTGAATCGGAATGTACTCTCCCTGTGCCACTTACTTTAATAGATGCGATGAGGGACGATATGGCGCTATATCCATTGTTCGCTTCTACTGTTACAGAGCCTGCCGATACATTCAGAGTACCGGATCCCATAGCATAAATTAAAGGACTACCCGTACTCATTAAAAAACTGCTACCTGTAGAGATATCAGCTTGCCAATCTACAGTTACACCTGCGTCCATGTCTAACCATAGAGGTTGAGTTACATCCGTCAGCGAACCGGTTACGATTACGGTATTGCCGCTCGCAACAGCAGTGAGTGAGCCGGTACCACCTCCTGAAAAGCTACTAATGTTAGCAGCAAGAGTAGCCGCATTGTCTGCCCGCATAATATGCGGCGCAAAGAGAATGGCGCAAAATAAAAGAATTGTAAGTAATTTCTTTTTCATACATTTTTTGTTATTAAATTAGTAATATGTGTTATTAAATCATTCCATTTAACTTTCCCCGATAGGGGATTTATGTTGATAGCGCTTCGCTTCGCTTGCACGGGGCTATCCGGATATATCTCCTTCGGAGAAAAGTATTCATAGGCATCTGATATTATTTATATTTGTTTTTACTTAATTCTAATACAAGGACATAAAAAAAGCGGACTTAACATTATCCGCTGTTGAGGTTGTGAGAAATACCCATTTTTCAAATAAGAAAGCCCGCATTACTGCGAGCGTTTTAACACTTATTCTTGAAAAATTGTTTTGAAACTTCTCACATTTCAACAACAAGAATATAGCCATAAACGCTATTCTAATATGTCTTTATTTTGCGCCTGCCGGCGCGTTGTTTTTTATGTCATAAGTAAAAATTCTGTTATGAATTATTAATTTTTTATGCTATAACAAAAGAATTTTTTACGCGAACATATCGTTCTTGTAAAAACGTTTTTTCGCCATCTTTTTGCAAGCGTTGGCGTTTTGGAAAATCTTTTTCAATAAACTTCAAATTGAAGCTATCGGGCAACTTCTCTACTTCCGATTTGTTGTCTATCAGATAATTGACAAAATCGAAAGTAAGCCCTATGTTTCGTTCCACAATTTCTTTGTTTGTCATATTTATTATTTTTTTAGTTTTTTAATATACCTTTCACGATACCATTCCCAACGGTCTTTTAAATCCTGTTCAGCGTACAGGGAGGCATTTTTTAGCGTACCAACCTCAACGACCTGCTTTTCCTTATCTCCATTGGGCAACATAATATCTCTGTGAAAAAATCCGTGAGCACAATCATAACGAACTATAGCCGTCCAACTCTCATTGAACAAAGTTTCATATTGATACATAATATCAACTAAATCACCATTTTCAGTAATCAACCTTACCCTAATACGATTACATTCAATGGCATCTAAATAAGAAAAAAACTCAATTTGTTTCATATTCGAGTACGAGATAGCTGATAAAAAATTTGCGCTGTAAAGTTAATAATTATTCTCTAAGTAAAAAATACTCAAAATCAAAGCCCAATAAAGCTAACGCTTTTTAATATGTCTTTAATTTTTGCGCCTGTCAGCGCGTTGTTTTTTTATGTCATCTGCTAATTTATTTAAATATCAGTGACAAAAGTATAAACATTTTGACAATAAACAAATATATTTTGGGAAAAATATGATTATTAGTTCTGTCGATTGTATCCCGTTAAATTATGTTTTTTTTAAGATTTTTTACTAAATTTCTCTCTCAAAATTCAGCGGAAAATCTGGCGAACGATTTATTGATTCATTTTTTATAAAGTTTTGAGTTAGAAAAACCCCTAACATTGGCGTCAATGACATAAATCTTTAAATTCGCAGTAAGTGCAATTTGAATCAAAGGCAGTCTGTTGAAACGGTATATCCGGATTAAACAGGCTGCCGATTTTTTGCAGATATAACTTTTCAAATTCATTATTCAGGTTGCGAAAGTCGGCGATAGGTTCTTTTTCGTACAAGATTACCGGCGAATAATTTTCTTTTCCGGAATCTTGCATGTAAAGCAAAGCGGGAACAATGGGAAGATTAGATTCATCTAAACGAATATATACCGATGCGTAAACAAAGGTTTGAAAAATATGAGCCGCCCGTTTGTCTTTTTCCGTAACCAATTCTTCAAGCGTTTTGAAAGTCTTTGCGGAGCCTCCGGTTTTGTAATCTATAATCCATAACTTACTTTCTTTTTCTTCCAAACGGTCGATGATTCCTCCGATTTTAAGTTTAACCGAATAATCTTCCAAATCGAAAAGCGAATAATCTTTCCATTCCAGACCAATTACGGTGAAAGGCGCTCGTTGCCGGTCGAATTCGATTAAGCGTTTCAACATTTTGCAAATCACATTGAAGTTAATCAACTGTTCGCCATTGTATTGCGATTCATCAACCGGTCTGCCTTTGAAATAGATTTTCTCAAATGCCTGAGATACAAATTTACGAATCCTGTAATCCGAATCCGGCTGAAAATAAGCATCCAAATGCGCTTTCTCTACAACGAAAGGAGTAAAGTTTTTTTCCCAACCGGTTCTGCCGATTTCATGGTAAAGCGATTCGGCTGCCTGATGAAAAATCGTTCCGAAGACGGAAGAATCCAATTCGTCTGTCAGTTGGTCCGGACTTTCGTAGCCTTGTATTTTCTGTAAATAAAAGCGAAGCGAACAATCGATAAATGTATTCAGATTCGATGGTGTTAAAGATTTTGCTTCCGGATTTGTATTTAAGTCATACAATTCTTTGATTTTATGAATAATTTTATTCGTCTTCGGAATCACAATCGGTTGCGCTTGCCAGGGCTTTATTGATGATTGTAGTGTTCGTCTGTTAATTTTCAACTTCGGGTCAATCAACAATTGAAGAAGAAACCGGCTCATCTCGGCTTTTCCTGTCAGCGTTTTATTTGTATTATAAACAAAAGTAATTTTTTCGGCGCGTTGAATCAACCGGTAAAAATAATAGGCATAAATAGAATCCTGATGGTCGATAGCGCTCAATTCAAAATGCTTGCGAAGAAATTCCGGAATAAAAGTATTGTCGCTGCTGCTCCCCGGCATAAATCCTTCATTCACACTAAGCAATAATAGATTTTTAAAATCGAGTGTGCGGGTTTCCAAAACGCCCATAATTTGCAAGCCTTTCACCGGCTCGCCATGAAAAGGCACATTCGTCGTGGACAGCAGTTTTCGCAAAAGACGTAAAAAAGTTGGTTTTTCCAACAACCATTGTCCCGATTGCAGCAAGCCATACAGCCGGTTTATCACTTGATATGCCCTGAAAATTGATTCCTGATACAAGCCATTGTAAACGTCATCAAAATCCTGAACGGATTTATAGGATTTTCCCAAATTTTCGATAAGACTTAAAAGATAATGGCTCAATTCAATAGCGCCGGCAGTCGAGGAAAAGATTGTTTCGTTTTTCAGTATCTTTTTGTCAGGAAAGAAAATATTTCCTTCGGTAATAGCTTTTTCTATTTCCGGCGCTTCCGAAAAAATTATTTGGGTATAGGGATGCCGTAATACCGGCAAAACGTATTTATAGTGAAAAGCTCCCGAAGAAGCGCCGCCTTTGATTTGCAAATCGCTCAATACCTGAATGAAACCGGCGACAGGCGTTTGAGTGATGGGGAAGCCCATCGTAATATTCACATTTTCAATTCCGGTCGGAGGAATGGCGTGGATGACTACCGGCAGAACAGACTCGTTGCAAAGCACAATCGCCGAATCCGGCTCGTTGAAATCCGATGTCGAGCGCAAAGAATCAATCCACGAGGGAATAATTCCCGTCTGTCCGCTTTCGGACGAAGCAGCCAAAAAAGTAATTTCTTTGGGCTGATTTAAAAAAACATCGAATCCCGAATCATCCAAAGCCGAACCAAAAGCGTTGATATTCTTTAAGATAAATTTTCCGGCTTCCGAATGAAGGTAATATTCATCATAATCCCAATAAAATAAAGATTTATGTTTCAATCGTTTGAACAGGCGTTCTTCACATTTGTTCAACACATTGAATCCAACAAAAACGTATTGTTTACCCGGAAATTCAATAGATTCATTTTCAATCACATCCCGCATTAGCATTCCGGAATAAGCAATGCCTTGCAATCGCAGGCTTTCTTTCAAAGTAGAATATACTTCGCCCAACAGATTCCAAATCGAAGCAAAAGCTGCTTTCAAATCGCTTTCCCCTTTAAATATATTCTGAAATCGCTTCAGCGCCTCTATTTGATTTTCGGACAAATGAGAAAAATCGTCTTTCAATTGGTCTAAATCCCTGAGATTGCTGAAAAGCAACTTTGCATTCACTAAATTTTTATCAATATCATCGAAATCATGAAGCAGAATTTCCCCAAAAAAGAAAAACTCATCGAGAGTCTCTCCCCTTCCTTTGGAGGGGGACGGGGGGAGGCACGAAACATACGACTGATATAGTTCGCCGGTCAATTGAATCGGATCGGCTTTGCGGTAAGGAGATACACTTTCGAAAAGTTCATCAATCGAAACATATTGCGGCGACCAAAGCGGACAATCAACTTCTTCATACAAATACTGATTGAAAAACAACCGCGCCCTCCGGCTCGGAAAAACAACCGTAACTTCCGCCAAGTTCGTTCCGAATCGTTTGAGTAAATCCTTAGCAACTAAACGAAGAAAGGGAGTCGGAGGCGTATTCATCTTTAGATTGCTTTAAAAAGGCAAATCGTTCGGTTCATCAGCCGGCAGAGGAGGAGGCTCAGGAAAACCGTAATCATTTGTAATCGGTGGAGTAGTGGCATTATTTGCCGAATCGGCTGTTTCAATTTTCCACGCTTTAACGTCGGTGTACCAGCGACCGTTAAATTCGCGGCTTTCAAGATCAAAATCAATTGTGAGTTTGTTTCCTGTTTTCAATTGCGAAGACTGAATTTTATCGCCCCAGATGGCAATACAGATTTTTTTAGGGTACTGCCCATCTGTCTCAACAATAATATCTTGCTTCTTCCATTCGCCGTTCTTGCTTACCCCTGTTTGAAGCGGAAGCAATTGAACTAATTTTGCAGTTATTTGCATTTCTGTAAGTTTTATGTTAACTTGCGTCGTTTTTTAAAATTGAAAGACAAAGATACGATTTTTTTTAATTATGAATTATGAGTTATGAATTATGAATTAAAAATTAAGCAACTCACGGAAATTAATAAAGCGGCTAAAGAATTTATACACAATGCAGGCAATCGCAGGGTTTTCGCTTTCAGAGGAAAAATGGGCGCAGGAAAGACTACTTTTATCAAAGCGCTATGCGAAGAATTAGGCGTTTCGGATACGATCAACAGTCCTTCGTTTGCAATCATCAACGTATATGAATCAGCTACAACCGGAGAAACGATTTATCACTTTGATTTTTACCGGATTAATTCCATTCAGGAAGCAACGAATATCGGTGTGGATGATTATTTCAACAGTGGCTCGCTGTGCTTTATCGAATGGGCAGAGAAAGTGGAATCGTTATTGCCCTACGATACCGTTTGGGTGGATATTGTTGAGCAGGAAAATGGCGCAAGGGTTATAATGTCGAGCGAAAGACGGAACTCGAACCCATCAATCGCATAATGCTTATAAATAGCGTTTTATCTCTTAACTGTTATATTTGGGTGGCTTTTGTCGCAATAAAAATATTATAAAAAGCTTATAAACAACAAAACTCACTGAATTAGTGAGTTTTACCTGCGGAAAGAGGGGGATTCGAACCCCCGGTACAGTTTCCCGTACGACAGTTTAGCAAACTGTTGGTTTCAGCCACTCACCCATCTTTCCTCGATTTCGTTAAAAGCTATTTTGTAAATGGCGGTGCAAAGATAAAAGAATCTTTTTAATTTAACAAAGATTTTAATTTCAAATTACCGTGATTGTAGATGTTTTTTCCGTTATTCGTTTTCTTAGTGTTTAAACTTATTTCCTACCACTACCCGTTGGGTTGCTTCAAAGTGTTCGTTTCGGAAATTTACCTGTTCCACCGTTTGGCGAGCCAAGTTTTGAAACGCAAGTCCGGTGATGCTATTCTCGTTCAAAGCGACAGGCTTGCCTCTGTCGCCTCCTTCACAAATGCTTTGTACGATAGGAATCTGTCCCAGCAAAGGGATGTGAAGTTCTTCCGCCAATCGTTTTCCGCCTTCTTTCCCGAAAAGGTAATATTTGTTTTCAGGGAGTTCGGCAGGCGTAAACCACGCCATATTTTCTACCAATCCCAATACAGGCACATTGATTTTCTCGCCGGTAAACATATCAACGCCCTTGCGGGCATCAGCTAAAGCAACTTCCTGAGGAGTGGTAACTACGATTACGCCGGTGACGGCAAGCGTCTGCACCAAAGTGAGATGAATATCGCTCGTACCCGGCGGAAGGTCGATAAGAAAATAATCCAATTCACCCCAATGCGCATCAGTGATTAGTTGCTTCAAAGCATTGCTCGCCATAGTTCCGCGCCATACCAAGGCATCGCTCTTATTCACAAAAAAACCGATGGAAAGAATTTTTACCCCGTATTTCTTAACCGGAATAATCCGGTCTTTCTCTCCCACTTTCTCAAGAACCGGATGCGCTTCTTCCTCGTCGAACATTTTAGGAATCGACGGACCAAAAATGTCGGCATCTAAAAGTCCAACCTTATAACCCAATTTTGCTAAAGCCACCACCAAATTAGCGGCAACCGTACTTTTCCCTACGCCGCCTTTGCCGGATGTGATTGCAATGATATTTTTCACATCGGGCAACAAACGCAGCGGTTCCTCAACCGGAGGCGCCGGTTTGGTTTTCACTTGGATATTTCCTTTAATATCAATTCCCTCGTCAATGTAGGTTAAAATAGCTGTTTCTGCCGCCTTAACTATTGACTTGATAAACGGGTCGTTTGGCTTTTCAAACAGGATTGAAAAACTTACTTTGTTGGATTCGATACGTATATCGTCCTCAATCAAACCCATTTCGACAAGGTTTTTACCTGTTCCCGGATAACGTACTTTTTCCAACGCTTCCGTAATTAATTTCGGATATAATTTTATCATTTTTTTATAACTTTACTTCTGTTAAAACTGCGATAATCATCCCGTTCTATTTCGATTTCCGGTTCTATATAGTTGGAACGCGCTTCGCATCTAAACCGGATATACTTAATATTTAAACCGCGACTGAGCCATTGTTGTTCATAAAACGTTTGAATCGAGAGAATTTCATCAGCCAAACCACTGT
>Ga0209629_10004580_pt1 | contig 10265 bp, 9 predicted proteins | sample TergutCu122P5_FD_187286 | JGI IMG/M metagenome (GOLD analysis project Ga0209629, IMG submission 187286) | Cubitermes ugandensis P5 segment gut microbial communities from Kakamega Forest, Kenya - Cu122 P5 (SPAdes) (version 2) | ecosystem: Host-associated > Arthropoda: Insects > Digestive system >... | reverse complement strand
GCCGAATTCGGCGGGCTGGCTGTCAATCAGCGTCGGCGCGGGCTGCGCGTCAAAGAAAATTATTCTGGTTTTTACGCCCAAATCAGCCGTGGTTATCGTGGTAATTTTATTAAGCGGGTCCGGCTTTTTGACGAAATTTAATTTGGCTTCTTCCAGCCAGCCGATATTCGCGTCGTCCAGTTTCACGCGGTAAAGGCCGTTGTACAAACCGGTGATGTCCAGCGTTCCGTACAGACGGTAAAACGGCAGCATGTAGCCCTGCGGCAGGGCCAGGTAGCGCATGCGCGAGCCGGGCTCTTTGGCCAGGCCGTAAATTTGGTCTTTGTCCGTCAGAATTTTAAGGCGGCCCGGGGCGCTTTCTTTGGCCTTGTCTTTTGTCTGCGGATTATAGATTTTGTAAATAATTTTGGAATCTTTGGCTTTGTCACCGGCGGTGATTGTGTAGGTGGATTTGTAAAGGCCGGGCTCAACTTCCGCGAGCGGAATGTCCTTTGCGTCTTTTATGTCGTCTATCGTCGCGGTGACTAATGTTCCCGGAGTGGCGGCGGCGGAAAGGAGCATCACGTCCCCTTCCAGCGCCCAAATATCCGTCTGCGGGAAAAGGGAGGTTATGTCAAACTGAGCCGGCGCGAAAGCGGAAACGTCGGTGCCAAGGACTTTAAATTTTCTGACGGCCGTATAAACGCCGCTCTCGTCCGCCGTCTGGACGGTGACGCTCATGTCCCCGGGCGTGACGGGGACCGTGGTCAGAAAACCGCCGGTTTTGTACGTCTGGACCGGTTTGCCGTTGACGGTTAAGGCCGCTTTAGGATTTGCCGCCGCGCCGAAGACGAAAACGCTTTTTGAGCCGGCCGGCACCGCCAGCCCTTCCCACGGATATTCGACGGAAACCGGATAAACCGCCGCCGGATTAGCTTCTCTTACGGGTAAGCTTGCGGCGACCGGCGTTTGGGAAATATCCTGCGCGAAAATCGTAATTGTTAAGAGGGGAAAAAGCAAAAAAATCGTTTTTTTCAACATAATAAAATGATAGCATAATGAAAAGGAGCGCGTTATGGACATCAAAAATATTTTTGGAAAAATTGACGCTTATAAAAATTTTATTATAGAAACGCAGACCGGCCTGATGGTTTATCCGTCCATAAGCACGGAGATTGAAGGCGGCGTCGGGGAGTATGATAAATCGGTTTATATTGAAAGCGTTTTAAAAACCATGAAGTTTGACGAAATTTTTCACGTCGACGCAAAGGACCCAAAAGCCAAAAACGGCGTGCGCCCGAATATCGTCGCCAAATATTACGGCAAAAATAAAGATAAAAATTTCTGGGTTATGGCGCATATGGACGTGGTTTCGCCGGGCGATTTGGCCGTGTGGAAAACCGACCCTTGGAAGGCCGTCGTGGACGGCGATAAAATTTACGGCAGGGGAAGCGAGGACAACCACCAGGGCCTTCTTTCCGGGCTGCTTGCCGTCAAAGCCATGATGGAACTGGGCGTACGGCCGGAAGTAAATTTCTGCCTCTTAATCTGCGCCGACGAGGAAGTGGGCAGCAAATACGGCATACAGTACGTGATAAAAGAACGGCGCGATATGTTCAAAAAAGGGGACTGCGTCATGGTGCCCGACGGCGGGAACTCCGAGGCCTCTGAAGTCGTGGTGGCGGAAAAGTCGATTTACTGGCTTAAATTCACGGTGAACGGAAAGCAGGTTCACGCTTCCACGCCGGACGCCGGCATAAACGCGCGCCGCGCGGGCTGTTACCTGACCGTCGCGCTTGATAAAGCGCTGCACAAAAAATTTAAAGATAAAAATAAATTGTTTTCCCCGAAGGTCAGCACTTTTGAACCCACGAAAGTGGAAGCCAACGTGGCCAGTTCAAACATAATCCCGGGCAAGGACGTGTTTTATCTGGACTGCCGCGTTCTGCCGTCTTATAAACTGGCGGAAGTCCGCGCGGCGATAGACGCGGAAGTAAAAAACGTCGAAGAAAAATTTAAAGTCAAAGTGGATATTTTCGTAACGCAGGAAGTAGAGTCCCCGGCGACGGACGTTAACGAGCCGCTTGTCGCGCGGACCATAGCCGCCGTAAAGGCGGTTTACCGCAAAAAACCCAAAGCCGTAGGCATAGGCGGCGGCACCGTGGCGGCTTATTTGCGTAAAGAAGGCGTGCCCTGCGCCGTGTATTCCAAGCTGGACGATATGGCGCACCAGCCCAACGAGTATTCCAAAATTTCCGACACGCTGGGCGACGCCAAAGTGTTCGCCCATATGGCGATGAATTTGAAATAGGAGTTTTCATGCCGAACAAAAACGGCCTCACGCGGCTTCAGATGATTTTTGCAATCGCGCTGGTTTTAATTTTCGCGGGGCTCAGCGTGCCTAAAATTATTGACGTCGCGCATAAAACCCGCGAGGGCGCCACCAAATATAATCTGGACCGCATGAGAAGCGCCATAGCCGCGTATTTCGGCGACAACAGCGGCAATTACCCGACGGACGATTTGACCGTGCTTGTCCCGCGCTATATCGAAAGAATTCCGGCCGTCGACGTGCCGGGCTTCCCCAAATCCAACGCCGTGCGCACGCGGGCCCCGGCCGGCAAAGGCGGCTGGTTTTATTTCAACGATAAAACTAATCCGCGGTGGGGGGATATTATCGTGGACGTTAACGCCAAAGACTCTTCCGGCAAACCCTGGGCGGAGAATTAAGTGGAAATTTTTATCATCATAGTCGCCGTAATCTTCGGCATGATTATAGGCAGTTTTTTAAACGTCTGCATTTACCGCGTGCCGCTTAAACAGAGCGTCGCGTTTCCGCCGTCCCACTGCATGAAGTGCAATACTCCCATTAAATGGTATGACAACGTACCCGTGCTGTCTTACATTATATTAGGCGGCAAGTGCAGGGCGTGCAAAGACAAAATTTCCGCGCAGTACCCGGCGGTGGAACTGTTCACGGGGATTTTGACCGGGCTCTTCGTCTGGCGTTACGGTATAACGTGGTGGACCGCGGCCGCGCTTGTGGCGGCGTACGCGCTGGTAATTCTTTCCGTCATAGATATAAAAATCATGGAGATACCGGACAGGTTTTCCCTCGGGCTCATAGTCTGGGGGCTGCTGGTTTTTGCCGTTAACCCCAATTTCGACGGGACTTTGTGGCAGAGATTTTTGCAGAGCCTGCTGGGCGGCGCAGTCGGTTTCGGCGGGCTGGCGTTAATAGCCGTCGCGGGCACATGGGCGTTTAAAAAAGAGGCCATGGGCGGCGGGGACATTAAACTTATGGGCGGAGTGGGCGCGCTGCTTGGCTGGCAGGGCGTGATTATGACGCTTATGATAGCGTGTTTTGCCGGGCTGGGGTATTCGTTTTATCTGTTAATGCTGCGGCGGGGCAAAATGGACACGGCTATCCCGTTCGGCCCGTTTTTAAGTTTCGGCGCGCTGGTTAATCTGCTTTATTTTCTGTCCCCGTCGCTCTTTTTGCTGAGAATTTGATATAATATAATATGGAAACGGTTACGGTACTTTTGTTCACGTTTTTTGTTTTAGACTGCTTTACGCAGCAAATTTGAAAAGGCCCCCTTGCGGGGCCTTTTGCTTTATATACGGAGATGATTATATGGAAAAATTCGGCAAAGAAGCTTTGACTTTTGACGACGTGCTTTTAATCCCCCAGCGCTCGGAAGTGCTGCCTAAGGACGTTAAAACGCAGACGCAGCTGACGCGCAAAATAAAATTAAATATCCCGCTGATGAGCGCGGGCATGGACACGGTGACGGAATCCAAAATGGCCATAGCCATAGCGCGGGAAGGCGGCATAGGCGTAATACACAAAAACATGAGCATAGCCCAGCAGACGGCTGAAGTGGACCGCGTCAAACGCAGCGATAACGGCGTTATTTTTGAGCCTTTCTCGCTCAAAAAAGACAATACGCTGGCCGACGCGCAGGCGCTTGCCGCCAAATACCGCATTTCCGGCGTGCCGATAGTGGACGACAAGGGCAAACTTATCGGCATAATCACAAACCGCGACATGCGGTTTGAGACCGACGGCTCAAAACCCATATCCGAAATTATGACGAGAGAAAACCTTGTCACCGCCAAAGTGGGGACGTCGCTCAAAGAAGCCAAAGAAATTCTTAAAAAAGAAAAAATAGAAAAGCTGCCGCTGGTGGACGAAAAATTTAATTTAAAAGGCCTCATCACAATAAAAGACATTGAAAAAGGCATTTTATACCCGCTGTCTTCAAAGGACGAAAAAGGCCGCCTTCTCGCCGGCGCGGCGATAGGCATAACAAAGGACATGCTGGCGCGTGCCGAGGCTCTTATTTCCGCCGGCGCCGACGTGCTGGTGGTGGACACGGCGCACGGCCACAGCCAGGGCGTTATGGAAGCCGTCAAAAAACTGCGCGCGCAATACCCGGACGCGCAAATTATAGCGGGCAACGTCGCCACGGGCGAAGCGACGGAAGATTTGATTAAAGCCGGCGTTGACGCGGTTAAAGTGGGCATAGGCCCCGGCGCAATCTGCACCACGCGCATAGTGGCGGGCATAGGCGTACCGCAGATTACGGCTATTTATGACTGCGGTTTGGCGGCCGCCAAATACGGCATACCGATAATCGCCGACGGCGGCATAAAATTTTCCGGCGATATTGCAAAGGCCATAGCGGCCGGCGCGAACGTCTGCATGATGGGCTCCCTGTTTGCCGGCACAAACGAATCGCCGGGCGAAAACGTAATGTTCAACGGCCGCGCTTATAAGACGTACCGCGGCATGGGCTCGTCGGGCGCGATGGTGTCGGGCAGCAGCGACAGGTATTTCCAGGAAACCTCCAAAAAACTCGTGCCGGAAGGCGTTGAGGGCCGCGTGCCTTTCCGAGGCGCGCTGGCTGACGTGGTTTACCAGCTCGTCGGCGGGCTGAGGGCCGCTATGGGATACTGCGGCGTAAAGAGCATACAGGAACTGCGCGAAAACGGCCGCTTCGTCAAAATCACGGCGGCGGGCCTGGCCGAAAGCCATCCGCACAACATATTAATTACCAAAGAAGAAAGCAATTACACGACGGGAATGTAATTACAGTTATAATAATGGTTTGAAAGCCGTTTTTATTACACATTAGAATATGTAAAAAACCCTATTCGCACATTATTTTGCTATTTAATGTGCAATATGCTATTATCTAACATTACATTGTCTGATAAAAAAGGTGCTTTATATGAGACCGTTTATACCGAAAAAATTACCCGTCAATGATTTAAACTGGAAAAAACTTATTGTATTTTGTGACGGGGCCGCGTCTAATATTTACAGATATGACGGTCTCTTGGAGGGTATGATTAACCCGGAGATCCTTCTTGCGCCTCTTGTGAGAAAAGAGGCGGAATTATCATCCAAAATTGAAGGTACCCAGTCAACAATGAGCGATGTGCTTGAATACGAATCCGGAGCTAAATTTGATAGTTTTAAAGAACAAGAAATCCAGGGACTACAAAATTACAGAATATCATTAAAAATTGCCGAGGATTATTTAAAAGACGGAAGACCTCTGTCTATGTCTTTAATAAAAGAACTTCATATGCGGCTTATGAAAGACGCGCACTGGGACGCAAAATCATTGCCTGGGGAGTTTAGACAAGAACAGGTTTTTATAGGTCCCAGAGGATGTAAAATAAATAATGCCACATATGTTCCTCCGGAACATTTTTTAATACAGGAATATTTAGAAAATTTGGAATACTATATAAAAAATGACGATGGGAATAAAATTGTTAAAGCGGCTGTAATCCACGCCCAGTTTGAAATCATACATCCTTTTATTGATGGCAACGGCAGAATAGGCCGTATGATTATACCGTTGTATTTATATACGGCCGGCGTTTTACAAAGGCCCATGTTTTATATAAGCGAATATTTTGAAAGGAACAGAACGGAATATTATGCCCGTTTGTCCGCAATATCACAAAATAATGATTGGCAGGGCTGGATAGAGTTTTTTTTAAAAGCGGTTGAAGAACAGGCGAAAGCGAATATATTAAGAGCCAGAAATATAAGCAACTTATACGGGGACATGAAAAGCAAGTTCCAGAATACTCTCCATTCCCAGTATTATTTGTCAGTTCTTGAATGTTTTTTTAAAAGGCCGATTATCAACGGGGCTCTGTTTGCGGAAAAAACTAAAATAAGCCACCCAAATACCGCAAGGAGCATTTTAAATAAACTTGAGAAAGCCGGATTAATCCGTAAAATAAAAGAAGGAGGCGCCAGGCGCTCCGCTTTATACGCTTTTCCGCAGTTGCTGGCGCTTGCAAATGAAATAAGTGATTATACCGCCAAATAATTTGAGGCATAAAGAGAAATATTTTAAGTTTTAATTAAATAAAAACACCCGCTCTAAAAAGCGGGTGTTTTTTATTGCTTTGTCTGTTAAAACTTTGACTTATTTCATCATCGCGTTAATCGCGGAGCAGGTAGACGTATCGGTGCCTGAGCAGAATCTCGGGCCTGCCGACTGTCCTCCGGTACCCGACGTCCAGCCGCCGCTGGTCAAGCTGTAAGTAATCGTATATTTAGGACCGGTGCAGCCGGCGCTGTCGGCGGTTACGGAGGTCGCTTTGCGGCAGGCTTGAATGAGAAGCGTGGTACCGCCGTTTGTCCCAAGCGCGAAGCTGAAGTTCGGCGTGCCGGCGGGAACGTCAACGTCAGCGTTACCCGTTGAGGGGGTAATATCGAAGCCGCTGTAAGTGCCGTTAAGCAGGTAGTACCTCTGCGCGGCGTCGGTCAGAGCTTTTAAGTTAATAAGCGCCTCTGACGCGCGTGACTTTTCAACCGTTCTGGTATACTGGGGCAGCGCGATGGCCGCCAGTATGCCGATGATAAGAACCACGACGAGCAGTTCTATCAGCGTGAAACCTTTATTATTTTTCATAGATAATACCTCCTTTAAGGTATCACTATAAGTATAACATTTTATTAAACAATTTCAATGCCTAATTTTCATTTAAATAAATGAAAGTCAACGCCTGCGCCGCCAGGCGCTTTTCCTACCCTTGAAAGAGGGCCTTGTTCTAAATTCGGATATACATATATTCTTCTCCCTTTACGAAAGGGAGAAAATTGTATAACCAAATATCCAAACTAAGAACAATGTCCTTTTAGAGAAAGAAAACAACGTAAGAACGGAATACAAAAAAACGCCGCCCTTTGCGGGGCGGCGTTTTTTTGATTTTTTCAAATCAATTAGTTGCCGGTTACGACTGTGCAGACTTTGGCGTAAACGACGTAGTTGGTAACCTGTCTGTCAACTGACGTGACGGTTTTGATTTTGCCCTGGGCTTTGGCCGCTTCAACGGACATATCGCCCGATGAGAAGATGGACAGTATGTTTGTGCCGCAGGCTGTGCCGGTTCTGGTTCCGCTGTTGGAGGTGACCAGGGTGGGCTCATTGGTCTGGGCGATTAAAGCGTATCCCAGGTAAGAGGAAGGCATGGTGCAGGCCGCGAGCATGACGGCGGCCGCAGACAACATTAATACTTTTTTCATTGACGTACTCCTTTAAAGGACTGAACTTAACTACCAGTAAATTATAGTAAATTATTCTAAAAATTTTACAACTTTATACCCAGCGCGGCGGAGCCTTTTTTGATTATCTCGTTCATATGCGCTTCGCTGGTGAAAGTCTCGCAGTAAAATTTCAAAATATTTTCAGTGCCGCTGGCGCGCACCAGAAACCAGGAGTTTTCCAAATATATTTTTATGCCGTCGGTGTCGCGCGTTTTCGTCACTTTTTCGCCCGCGACGGTTTTTATCGCGGCAACGTCTTTTGCCTTAAGCGCGAGGACGGCGCTTCTAGTTTTGTCGTCGGTGGGAATATCCACGCGCGCGTAAAAAGGTTTGCCGTATTTTTTTGTAAGCCCGTCGTAAAGCGCGGAAATGTCGCCTTCTTTTGACATAATTTCAAGCAGCAGCAGCACCGCGAAAATGCCGTCTTTCTCCGTCGTCCACCCGCTCACGGACATGCCGGCGCTTTCCTCCCCGCACAAAACGTATTTGCCGCGCAGCAGCCCGTCCACGAAATATTTGAATCCCACGTTTTGCTCGTCAATCTCCAGCCCGCGCGCGGCGGCTATTTTGTCAAGCATCTGCGTCGTGCCCAGCGTGCGGCCTATAAATTTTGCGGCGGCGTTTTTATTTTTTCTGATGAGATAATCAGCCATAACGCAAAGCGCGTGGTTGGGGTTTATCAGCCCTCCGGCGGCGGTGGCGCAGCCAAAGCGGTCCGCGTCCGGGTCGCTCGCTCCGGCAAAGGAAAATTTGCCGCTTTTCACCAAATCTATCAGCGGGCCCATGGGATAAACCGAAGACGGGTCCATGCGCGTTTTTCCGTCGTGGTCAAGCGGGATAAAACGGAAAGTGGGGTCAATGGTTTCGTTGACGATTTCAAAATTTTCAAGTCCGTATTTCGCTTTGACGGCTTTATAAAAAGGAAGGCTGGTGCCGCCCATGGGGTGTATCGCGGCTTTAAGGTTTTTCTTTTTTATCGTCTCAAAATCAATGACGCGCGCGAGTTCTTGTATATAAGGCTCCACGACGTCAACGTCTTTGAGCAAGCCTTTTTTGCGGGCCTGGTCCGCGGGTATTTGCTTGATGTGGTCGGTATTTTTCATCAGCGCGTTGGCCGCGTTTTCAATGCGCGTCGTGACGGCGCTGTCCGCCGGGCCGCCGGTGGACGGATTATATTTGAGCCCCATGTCCTGCGGCGGATTGTGGCTTGCCGTGCCGTTGAGGCTGGCGGCGGCGCGGCCTTTTAAAATTTCCATTGAGAACACGGGAGTAGGCAGCGGAATATCGGACATTAAAACGGGAATGCCGTTTGCGGCCAGCACGCCGGCGCAGATTTCCGAGACGGTTTTTGACATCAGCCGCGTGTCCCCGCCTACGAGAACCGGCCCCGCGATTTTCATTTCCTTATGCATATCCGCGACGGCCTGGGCTATGGCTTTGGCGTGCAGTTCGCAAAACCCCGCGCCCAAAACGCCCCTGTGGCCCGACGTGCCGAATTTGACCGGCGCAATATCCCCCGACGGATAAAAAAATTCTTTTTTTAAGAGCCCCGCGTCAATCACGTGCGCCGGCAGCTTGCCCGCGTTTTCGCTTATCATAAAAAATCTCCGTTAAAAAATTCGTTATTTTTATGATAGTATATTAAAAGGTTGAATGTAATAAGGAGGGAAAAATGAAAAAACTTTTAATTGCGGCGTGCATGGTCGCCGCGGCGTCAGCCTCGTTCGCGGGTATAGCGGACAGGTTCAAAAGCGGCGTCGCCGGTGCGTCGCGGGACGACGTTAAAAACTACGCCCGCGACATAGGCCTGATAGCGGGCATGAATGATTTCCACGACGGGAAATCCGTGGACACCCTGGGTTTTGACGTCGGCGTCAGCGGCAATTTTTTAATGCCGTCAAACAAAATCGACGATAAAAACGTTTTCGTCCCCATGCTTTACGGCGCGGTAAAAATACCCGCGCTGGGGCTGAACGTTGCGGCGCGCGGCACTTCTTTTAACCAGCTGAACTCCGTCGGGGGCGGGTTGAAATGGAGCCTGACCGGCAAAAATATACTGCCGTTTTTCCCGGATATTACCGTCGGCGGTTTTTACGACCGCATGAGCACGGCGTATTATGACATTGACCATTTGTCCGCGTCGGCCAGCGCGTCTTTAAACGTGCTCATGCTTGAGCCGTATATCGGCGTGGGTTATGATTACAACAGGCTCAGCGGCGACGGCGGCGGCACGGTCAGCAAAGGCGGCGCGAGGGCGACGGCCGGGGCTAACTTTCACGTGCTCCCGCTGGTGTATATTTTCGGCGCGTACGTCTACGCCGGGGACACAAAGGCCGTCCAGCTCGGCGCGGGCGCCAGGTTTTAACGGCGACGGCGCACCCAAAAAAATTATTTAAGGGTTCTGATGGATTTTGAAAAAGAAATAAAAAATTTTTTCGGCGGAAACTGCGAATTCGGCGCGCCCATGAAACTGCACACCACGTACAAAACGGGCGGGCCGGCGCAGGTCCTCGTTTACCCTAAAACCGCCGAGGACTGGAGTTTTGTTTTAAACCTCGCCCGTCTGGAAAATATTCCTTTAAGAATTTTGGGGTTCGGCTCAAACATTCTGGTAAGCGACAAAGGCGTGGACGGCATAACGGTATCCACGCGCCGCATGAACGAGATTGCCGTAGACTGCGAAACCATTAAAGCCGAGGCGGGC
>Ga0209629_10004579_pt1 | contig 10265 bp, 5 predicted proteins | sample TergutCu122P5_FD_187286 | JGI IMG/M metagenome (GOLD analysis project Ga0209629, IMG submission 187286) | Cubitermes ugandensis P5 segment gut microbial communities from Kakamega Forest, Kenya - Cu122 P5 (SPAdes) (version 2) | ecosystem: Host-associated > Arthropoda: Insects > Digestive system >... | reverse complement strand
ACAGTTTCAAGTCTATTCTCAATAGATTTGATGTTACTGTTTCCAGTTGGACGGGATTCAACTATATCGCTTTTATGGTGATTCTTCTGAAAAAATTAGAGAATAGAAAAAAGTTTAGATGAGTTCAATATTTCATAATTTTATAAATATAGCTAATTTAAATGTTCGTTTAATATATACAATTAAAATTTTTTAAAACAATTATGGACAAAAACCGGTTGATTACTAAAAGAACTCTTAAAAGATTATCGGTTACGGTTGTTTCATTGTTCTTTTGCGTATTTTCACTCTTTGCACAGAACAATGTTACCGTAACGGGAACTGTTGTGGATGAAGCCGAGCAACCCTTAGCGGGTGTCGGCGTCTATGTCAAAGGAACTCCCAGAGGGGTGACTACCGATGTTGACGGAACATATTCTATCAGCGTAAAAACCAATGAGGTTTTGGATTTCTCATTTTTGGGTTATGAACCTCAATCCATCCCTGTCGGCGATAAAAGAAAAATCGATGTGCAGCTCAAACCGAAAGTCAATGAATTGGCTGAAGCAACGGTTGTAGCGTTCGGAACGCAAAAGAAATCCAGCGTTATCGCTTCCATCTCAGGGGTCAAAGTGTCTGACTTGCGAATACCTGCGTCCAACTTGACCACGGCGCTGGCAGGAAGGGTGGCGGGACTTATTTCGTACCAGACCAGCGGAGAGCCGGGAGCAGACAATGCCAATTTCCTTGTACGAGGCGTCAGCACTTTCGGCTATAGCGTGGAACCCTTGTATCTGCTCGATGGTTTTGAAGTAACGAAAGATGCTTTGGCTTACCTTCAAGTGGACGATATCGAAAGCTTTTCGGTCTTGAAAGATGCTGCCGCAACCGTCATGTACGGCGCTCGCGGTGCGAACGGTATTATTATTATCACCACCAAAAAAGGGCAGGAAGGCTCCTTGAAAATAAGCGCACGGGTTGATATGAACGTGGCGACTCCTACCCGCAACATCAAACTGCTGGATGGCGTAAAGTATATGCGGATGTATAACGAAGCGCAACTTTCGCGAACTCCCAATCTGGGCGTTTTCTACAGTGAGCAGAAAATCCGGTCAACGGAAATGGGAGAAAATCCGATGATTTATCCCAATGTGAATTGGTACGACATGTTGTTCAACAAATCGACCACCAACACCAAATCAAATATAAACCTGTCGGGAGGCGGAAAGGTAGCCACCTATTATGTGTCGGGAGGGATAGAACATGAAACCGGTTTGTTGAAAGTGGAAAAACTGAATAATTTTAACAATAATATCAGCATCAACCGTATAAACTTGCGGTCGAATGTGGTATTTAAATTGGGGTCAAGCACGACATTGAATACCTATATTTCCGGACGTTTTGATCAGTACAACGGACCTTCCATATCAGCCTCAGATGTTTTTCGATCGGTTATGGGGTCAAATCCCGTTGACTTTCCTCCTACCTACATTCCGGATGAAGCCAATAAGTTTACTACTTTCCCGCTGTTCGGGAGCGCCAACTCCGGTATCCTGTCCTCTGTTCTGATGAGCAATCCTTATGCTGAAATGGTACGGGGATACCAAGCCAAAAATTCTTCCCGTATCAATGCACAGGCTTCACTGAAGCAAGATTTTGATTTTATTACCAAAGGCTTGAAGCTTGAACTTAATGCTTCGGCGGAAACAACGGCGGAATATACCGCTACAAGAAGATATCAGCCGTTTTATTATACGGTGCAATCCTACAATCAGATTACGGGACAATACACGCTGTTTTGCCTCAATAATGCCGGTTACAGTACGGGCGCAAACTATTTATCGGACGTAGTGCCCGATCACTCGGGAGCGGAACATTTCTATTATGAAGCCCGGTTATCGTGGGCGCGGCTATTCGGCAAACACAACTTTGGAGCGATGGCAGTAGCTATTAAAGATGATAAATTAGATGTATCCGGCAAGGCTACGGACATATACTCCTCTTTACCCGAACGGAATGCCGGCGTTTCCGGAAGATTGACCTACGATTACGATTCGCGCTATTTTGCCGAATATGGCTGGGGCTACAACGGTTCGGAAAAATTTACGGGCAATAAACGATATGGTTTTTTTCCCGCTTACGGAGTCGGCTGGTTGATTTCCAATGAAAAATTCTGGGAGTCGCAAAAAAGACTCATCAGCAACCTCAAACTGAAGTTCACTTATGGAAAAGTCGGGAACGATGCTATTGCCAATAAAAGCGACCGTTTCTTTTTCCTGTCGCAGATTGTAGATGGAACTGCGAGCAACTATCCTTCCGCCTATTATCGCTGGGGACAGGACATGATGAATGTTTTTCCCGGATACACCATAACCCGTTATGCTAACCCCGATATCACATGGGAATTGGCAGAAAAATTCAATTTAGGGTTTGAACTCGGTTTGCTTAAAAATGAAGACATCAAGCTTCAAGTGGACTTTTTCAAGGAAAACAGAAGCCAGATTTACATGAAACGGGCAAATTTCCCGTTTACGGCAGGATTACAAGCTCCGGTGGGATCGCCGTCCAATATCAGCGGAAATGTCGGCAAGGCTGCTTCCAAAGGGGTTGATGGTTCCCTTGATATTGCACACAACTTTAATAAAGATTTCTGGGTACAGGGACGCGTCAATTTCACTTACGCTACCAATAAATACATAGAATTGGATGAACCGAATTATCCCTACGATTACTTGAAACACAGGGGCTACAGCACCACGCAGCAATGGGGATTGGTTGCCGAACGACTCTTTGTGGATGATGCGGAAATAGCAAATTCACCTTCGCAGATAGATGTTGCCGGAGGAGCAGTGTATCAAGCCGGCGACATCAAATACAAAGACATCAACGGCGACGGCAAAATAGATGCAAATGACCGGATTGCGATGGGATTTCCCACTTCGCCCGAAATACAGTATGGATTCGGGGCGTCAACCGGATTCAAAAAATTCGACTTCTCTTTCTTTTTTCAGGGAAATGCCCGCGTATCTTTCTTTATTAATCCCAGCTACACATCTCCCGGTTCAACTAATAAGGATGAAGGCATTGCTCCTTTTGTGAACAGGCGGAACGCCCTTCAATTTATTGCCGACAGTTACTGGAGCGATACCAACCCTGACGTACATGCCTTTTGGCCCCGCTTATCAACCTTCCCGCTTCCCAACAACACCCAACAATCGTCGTGGTGGTTGCGCGACATCTCATTCATGCGGTTAAAAAGCACGGAATTGGGATACAATTATTCCGGTCTCAAAAAGAGGGGACTCAGCAATGTGCGGATTTATTTTTCCACCGAAAACTTGTTTGTCATCAGTCCCTTTAAACTGTGGGATCCCGAACAGGGACGAAACGGAATTGCCTATCCGCTGAACAAGAGATACAATATGGGTATCCAGTTGCAATTTTAATTAAATATTAATTCATTCAAATAATATTATCATAATGAAAAAGATAAAAATTCTGTTTTTATTAGTAATTTTAGCCTCTTTGTCCTGTACGCCTTTTCTGAATGTTGTTCCCGACAATACGAGAACCATTAACGACATGTTTAAAACTAAGGACGCTGCATATAATGCACTGGCAAAAATCTACGCTTATATGCCCAACATGAGCAGTACGAATAACACGTCGTGGTCTTTGGGCGACGAATACGTCGGACGTTTGGATTACGACTATATCGGCGGCTTTGTCTGGGCTACGCAAATTATGCGCGGGCTGCAAAGCCCCGGCTCTCCCATTTTGGACGATTGGACAGGATTGGGCGCCGGTAAAAGATTGTATGAAGGAATCAGCCAGTGCAATATTTTTCTTGAGCACATCAATGAGCCTGTCGATATGACGGACGAACAAAAGACGGAATGGGCGGCGCAAGCCACATTCTTGAAAGCTTACTATAACTTTTTGCTGATTCAAAAATACGGACCAATCGTTATTATGGATAAAGCAATCAGTCCCACTGCCATGTCAACGAATTTGTTCATGAGCCGCCAAAAATTAGACAGTTGCTTCAACTATGTAATTGGTCTGATGGATCAGGCTATTCCCAATCTGAGAACACAAATCGTAGGAGTCGATTTGGGACAGATCGATCAAATCGGCGCTTTGGCAATCAAGGCAAGGATTATGCTGTTTCGCGCAAGTCCGTTTTATAACGGCAACAAAGACTATTACGAAGACTTTCTTGATCACGACGGGCAACCGTTTTTCCCCCTGGAATATAAACCCGAAAAATGGAAAGACGCACTTGACGCTTGCAACGCAGCTTTAGATGTTGCAACAGCAAACGGAAAGGATTTGTTTACTTACGATTTGGGCATATATTACGGAAAAGACAAGGAAGATATCGGTATCAACGAGGATGCCATCAAAAAGCTGTACGATTTAAGAATGCTGATTGTGATTCCCTGGAATAAAGAATTGTTGTGGGGATATTCCAATATCAGTTTCGGTGACGGCGATATTGCGCAGGGATGCAACATTCGCCTTCCGCAGGCTTTTAAGGCGGAATCGGGAGGTGACGCTGACGTAGCGGCATTTTCGTGGAACTGGTTTTGCGCCACATACGCGATGGCTGAGCGCTACTATACCGCCAACGGCTTACCGATTGATGAAGACCTCACTTTCGACCGCAACAAGATTTACAATATGGTGAATCTTCCTCCTGTCGATGATCCTCAATACCAACAGTATGCAGGAATCCTGCAGCCCGGCGCCGAGACCATTTACCTGTATATGAACCGCGAGCCGCGATTTTATGCTAATCTGGGCATTACCGGCGGGTATTGGAGAGGACACTTGATCCGTATCCCCACTATCCTGTACCAGAATACGTATGGCGGTATGAATTTAGCCGTAAACTCTACAGACTATTTTTGTACAGGCATCGGAATACAAAAATTCGTACACCCCGAATCTACCTCGGGTACTCAGAATCGGCAGCAGCATTTCCCGTATCCGATCATCCGCTTAGCCGACCTTATCCTGATGAAAGCCGAAGTTTTGAACGAATATTCCGGACCGTCGCAAGAAGTCTATGATTTGATAAATAAGGTGCGCCGGCGTGCAGGTATCCCGGATGTGGAAGTTTCCTGGGCGGCGGGAGGCACAGCGCGGACGCCCGATAAACACAAGTCAAAAGACGGATTGCGCGATATCATCCTTCAAGAACGGTCGATTGAATTGGCTTTCGAAGGCAGCCGGTTTTGGGATATGCTGCGCTACAAAAGAGCGACCCTCGAATTCAATTCTCCTGTTTGGGGTTGGAATCCTTTTGGAACCAATGCGCAGACATTTTTTGTACTGGAAGCTAAGCAAGCGCGTAAGTTTTCTATTACAAGTTGCTTGTGGCCTATTCCGCTAAGCGAATTGAATATGAATGCAAATCTGATTCAAAATCCGGGGTGGTAAGAATTAAGAATTAAGAATTAAGAATTATTAATTAATAATTATATGAAAAGTTTTCGATATATAATAATGATGGTCTTTGTGATGGCTGCATTTTATGCCTGCAAAGAAGAACAAAGGTTTTCGATCAGTTCCTCTGACAAGACTCCTCCGGGAACGCCGACGGTTAATCAAGTAGTCCCGTTGAATGGCGGAGCGCGGATCTTTTATACTCCTCCTACCGACGAGGATTTATTGCAGATTGCTGCCGAAATTGATGCTCCCAACGGCAAGCCGTTTAAATTTACGTCTTCCTATTTTGCTGATTCATTAGATGTTTATGGTCTTGGTGATATAAAAGAATATTCCATTCGGCTGTATGCCGAAGACCGTGCGGGAAACAAATCGACTGTAGTACCGGTGAAGGTCACGCCTTTGAAACCTACCATTCAGTTGGTAGCCCAAAGCCTCACCGTCCATCCGGCTTTCAATTCTTTTTTCCTCGATTGGACGAATGAACTGCAACAAACCGTGAATATCATCGTTGATTTCAAGTTTAATATGAACGGCACTGACCATGATATCGTGCAGGTACTGTCTTCAAATCTTGCTCAAGACCGGCAGTATATTCGCGACCTGCAACTGGGTCCCGATCAACCTATCAATATGAGTATTCAAATACAGGACATCTTTGGTAATATTACCGTTCCAATCGAAGTCAAAAACTTAGTATTGCTGCAAGACAGCAAAATACCCAAGGCGGGTTGGGTTTTGCCCAATACCAACGATTCCATCGCCGGCATACCCATGTGCTTCGGTAATGCCGCAGACGGTCGTATCTGGCGTGTCATCGACGACATCGTGGACTGGCGCACCAATGTCAACTATTTGAATTGTCAAGACAGGGGGCGTACCGGAGTTGCCGGTATTCCCGACGCCAATTTATGGAATCTGCTCATCGACTTGGGCGACTATTACGAACTGAGCCGTATCGTTACCAATCAACGGCAATCGGGAGGAGACTTCGGAACAAGCAGAGGACAATACTATGCAGATGAAAATGTGGGACATTACCGGTTGTATTACTTGGATGAAGCGGCAAACGAATGGGTGTTTATTTCGGAACATTATATTCCTATTCCGTCTGTAATGACCGATGCTGAATTTATAAAACACGGACAGGCAGGCGACGAAGAATATATGTATCCCGACAATCCCGGATTTACTCCGCCTGTCCGTTGGTTCCGTTACGAAGCCGTTAACGGCTTTCCGAATAATTATACGAGTATAAAGCATAACTGCCTGTCGGAATTGACTCTGTTTGGCAGAAAAGCAAATACAAATCAGTAAACAAATATTTATCATAAAAAATAAAGAGTCATGAAAAAAATGATGTTTTTTATTCTGTCAGCTGCTTTTTTGAGTTCGTGCGGAAATGCGTATGATAATATCAAAAATTTTGCTACAGGGGAAACCGTGTATCCCGGGCGGTATGATACGATTATCGGAAATATAGGATATGAACGGGTAGAATTGGACTTGCTTAAAGCCGGCAGACTGCCTGCTTCTCAAATAAAATTGGGAAAAGCAAAACATACCGTAGTTGAATATGACGATGTGAGGCTGGAATATGATACGGTTTGCTCGTGGGTGTCTGTTACAGGACTTACGAAGCCGAAACTGTACCGTTTTTCGGTTTATACGACCGATGAATTCGGCAATCAGTCCGTTCCTCAGCAAATCGCCATCATCCCCTTTACCGCTGATGACCAAACGCGACTGTCGGTGGTTACTCCCCGCGTAATTGCTTCGCCCTGGGCGGTAACGCTTTCCTGGACCAATCTCTCGTCGGTGTTGTTGGATTATAAAAGTCTGACTTACCGATGGACGGACAAAGACGGCAATGTAACTACCGGATACTGCGGAGACAATCCGAAAATTTCCATGAGTAACCTGCAATCCGGTCATGAAGCTTCCATCGATATCCACTATAAGGTTTTACCGAAAGTGGACGGAGTCGCTATTCTTGATACGGTAGTTATCGATCGTACTTTTTCTTTGTATATGCCCACCGACGAGGAATATCAAAAAGCGCTGACGCCTCGTGGATTTACTTCCCCTGCAAACAATCCGGCGGTCGGCGCTGTAGTAGGAATCGGTACAATGGACGGAGATCTTCAAATTTCGTGGTTAGCGGTTGACAATCCTACCATGCAACATACCAACGTAAAATATACCGATAACACCGGCGTAGAACAAAATATCGAAGTTGCAAATACCGAAATGACAACCGTCTTACCCGGATGTAAAGTGGGTACGCCTTTCTATGTATCTTCCAACTATAAGCCGGAGGGCGTGGAAGGCGTTTACATTGACTCGGATCCTCGTACTTACAATTTCGACTATCTGGATTATAAACGTAGCGGGTGGGAAACGACTTATACATCGGCTTCGCCTGCTACCGACGGCTTTCCCGATGGAAATCCTAACGCAACACCTGCATGGAATGCGCATCTCGATGGAAACTCACGAACCATGCTCTCCATGGCTAAGCCCGGCAAAAGCGTTAACGGTTCTGCAACTCCCACCGGCAATCCCCTGTATTTTGTGCTTGACCTGAAAACAAGCGGCTATGTTGATTATTTCCGTATCATGAACCGCACCACCGATACAAGCGATGGTTTAAAAGTCTGGGCGGTACAAATATTCGGAACAAACAGCTATCAAGGTCCGGTGAACAAACATTCCAACAACACGACTCCTCCGGACGATGATCCTACGAATTGGGAACCGATGGGAACGGTTATTACTCTTTTGGCTCCGAGACCCTTGGAAACGACTAATATACTCTTGCCGAGAGGATATTACCGGTATATTAAGGTACAATATAAAGATTGGAGCACCACCGCAAACAGCGCCTGCCAAATGGCAGAGTTCTATTTGGGGATGAGTAAAAATCCGATAATTCATAATTAATGACCGACTGAGATAAAAATAGAGGCTGTCGAGACAGCCTCTATTTTTTTTCATAGCGCCGCATCCGTCTCACTTGAAACCCACCTTTATTTTATCCCTCTTATAGATGATTTTCCCATCGTTAGTCAGTAGCAAGGAGAGGTTGTCTCAAAAGCCTGTCATGGCGGGCTTGACACGCCATGACAGGCTTTTGAGACAACCTCTTCAAAACAAGGATGGGCAAATTGCAATGCTGAAGGGTATGGTGAATGCTTCTAACAATTTCCGAATGCTTTACCCACTTCGATCGCAAGCAATACGTAATTGTCCGGATCGGGTTTGGGACGCCAAAAAAATATATTGGGTTCATTATACATTTCCCAGAGAATACCTTGATTCTTAAAATGAATTGCAGCAGATGCCGCCCATTTTGCAAAAGCGGCGCGACCTTCCGGTGAATACGGAGAAAGCCCCTCATCGTAATTCCGGTTTGAGTAATCAAGACTAAACAGAGGTCTGATCTTGTATTTTTTCAACGCTTCGGTCAATCGGTCATAAGCCGAAAAATCATAAACCCCTTTTTGAGGTTCCGTCCTGTCCCGGAAGAAATCCATACGGATCATTGTAATTCCCGAGTTGGAAAGCATTTCCAACTCGCCCGCTTTAGCGTCGGTGAAATGGATGTTGTAGCCCAATCCATCGGGGACAACAGCCGTTGGCAATGACGGTTTTCGGGCAGTCGCCGTCAATACGGACATGAATATAAGCGCCGGAATGAATATGAAATTTGATTTTCGCATATCATTTATTTCGTTATTTTTATCAGCGTGACTCCGTGCGGAGGAACTTTAGTGGAAAAAGAATCTTTGAACGCTCCCAAATCTTTTTGTCTCCACAAATCCCTGACTTTTATATCCTTATTATTATTCATGTCAATATCATTCCAGCGAAGCGTAATGGTTTGATAAGCGTCTTTCATATTAAATATACCCACTGCATAACTTCCATCTTCCAATTCTTTCATCCACACTTGATGCGAATCGTCGGCGAGCATTTGACGGGCTTGTTTTCCCAAAATATCCTGGTCAACGGCAATCACTTCGTCGTTTGTCAACAGACTCAGAGTGAAATCGTCCATTTTGCTGATATCGCATCCTATCAAAAGCGGCGCCGACAACAGGCACCACAAACTGATGTGCGTATATTGTTCATCGGGAGTTAAGTTGGTAGGTCGCAGATTTTCGCCCCATCCCAATTGTCCTACAATTAACATATCAGGGTCGTTCCAACGCCCCGGCTTGGCATACTTATATTGAACCGTCTGGCTGAATCCTATGCCGGAGAGGCTTCTCCACGAATCATTAATATCTCCTGTGGTACGCCAGCAATTTCCGTTGACCTGCTCGCCCCATTCCCATACATTACCCATTCCGTATTGACATAAACTATAGACGATATCTCTCGGTTGTTTGATTAAGGCGTCTCGCATAATCAAATAGGGTTTTTGCAGGGCTGCTAAAGAATTATCCCTTCCTGCTATTTCGGAATAGCTGCACCAGTCGTATTTCAAATAATCAATTCCCCATTGGGCATACGAAGCAGCATCCTGCAATTCGTGTTGATAGGAAGCAAGGTATCCTCCGCAAGTTCTCGGACCGGGGCTTGAATATATTCCGAATTTCAGTCCCTGACTGTGCAGCCGGTCGCCCAGCGCTTTCATGTCGGGAAATTTTTCATTGGAAAGAATATTGCCGGCAGCATCTCTTTGGGGAGCTTCCCATCCGTCGTCTATATTGATGTTTGTCCATCCGTGATCAATCAATCCTTTGTCTATCATGGCTTGAGCGCTTGATTTTACTTTTTGGTCGCTCACGCTTAAGCCCCAGCAATTCCAACTGTTCCATCCCATT
>Ga0209629_10004578_pt1 | contig 10265 bp, 13 predicted proteins | sample TergutCu122P5_FD_187286 | JGI IMG/M metagenome (GOLD analysis project Ga0209629, IMG submission 187286) | Cubitermes ugandensis P5 segment gut microbial communities from Kakamega Forest, Kenya - Cu122 P5 (SPAdes) (version 2) | ecosystem: Host-associated > Arthropoda: Insects > Digestive system... | reverse complement strand
TGCCTGTCACTTATATTCCATGGTAGGAGCATCCCTTGCTAAAGTCCAGCAGTAGTCGGCGAGCTTAGCACAGTTCCATTTCCCTTGATATCTCTTTTCCATTGAAGAAATGTCTTGATGGAAACGTTCTCCGTGTTCATCACTCACTGCACCACAATTCTCTGGGAAAAAAATCCAAGTGCGATTGAAGGAAGTGTATTTTTAGTGAAATGTTGCAGCCTAATTTCTGGTAGCTCTGCAAAAGGTTGTTTACCAGCTCCTCGTAGTTTTGAGCCCTTCTGTTTCCCAAAAATCCTTTTACTAAAAATTTAAAACTGTGCCAAGCCGCCTTTTCGCCACCTTGAAGGAGCTTGTCGAAGTATTCTTCCTTGATAATGTCTCGTATTTGTGGACCAATAAAAATACCTTCTTTAAATTTTGTCTCACTTAGTCTGAGGAACTTTTCACGTAAGTAAGTAAAGACAGCTTCTTCTTGGTTCATGACCTTTACAAAATTTTTCATCAGACCAAGCTTTAAATGCATGGATGGCAACAAAATTTTACTCGGTTCCACTAGTGGTTGATTTTCCACATTCATGATTCCTGGTTCCAGGGATTTTCTGGTAGGCCAATCCTTTCTTGAGTAATGAAGAGACCGATCTCTGCTGTCCCATTCACAAATGAAGCAGCAATATTTTGTGAATCCTTGTTTTAGTCCAAGTAGTAAGGCAATTACTTTTAGGTCACCACAGATTTGCCATTTGAATTTGTCGTAATTAATGGCTTCCACCGGAATCTTCATGTTCTCGTATGACTCCTTATTATGCACTAAATAATCAACAGGAATAGAAGGTAGGGTGTTGCCATTGTGAAGGAGAACTGCTTTGAGACTCAACTTAAACGAGTTTATAAAGCGTCGCCAGTCCAGAGGATTTTAATTAATATTGAGTGTTTGCATCAATATAAGTGCAAGCAACAAAGCCCCTTTCCATTTTAAAGAACTGAACTAGATCTTCGTGGCTTTTATGATACACAGAAATTATGACATTTTCTTTCAGAAGGTTCCATTGTTGCAAGTTTGAACCTAACAATTCAGCCTTACTTCTAGGTAATTCGAGATCCCTAATTAGATCATTTATTTCCTCTTGTGTAATTCGATGGAAATCGTTAAATTGAAAATCAGCAGTAAAATCAGCAACCGTAGATTTTGAAGGTTGAGGTGTCTTCCCCAGTTTTCCGTAGGCTCGTTATCTGAATCTAAAATATATTGCTGGGAGGTACTGAACAGGGAGGTCTTCAGTGTGGGGTATCGGTCGAATAGCAGGCGAAATATTAGGATAATTGACAGTCCTCTTTTCTTTTTTCTTTGTAATTCCATGCCGAAATGGCGGAACTATACAAAAATAGCAGTCTGTCAAATGGTCGGTTGGTTCCCTCCATATCATGGGAAGGGAAAAAGGCATTGAACGCACTTTGTTATTTAGCCATTCACGTAGAATTGTAGCACAAGAGCTACAGCATACATGAGGAGCAAATTTTTTGTCTTGGTCTCCGACTTTGCAACCGAAATAGCATTCATAAGCGTTTTTCACCATCGGTGTTAATGGACGTCTTCGTGTTGAAAAAGTAACTTCTCCGCAAATATAGCAAAAATTGTCTGGGCTATTTACACAGTTTCGTGGCATAGTATAGGAAATGTAACTCACTTTAAATAAATAACAAGCTTCAAATACACAAACTTACAAGTCTTTCTATATAAGTTTAACGTCGGCCTATTTCTGTTCCACAAGCTATCACCGACAGCCACCTCACTAACTGGCACTTTGCCAGTTTGACCACTCAGCAAACATCATTACTCACCGTCTGGGAGCGCAGTGCTGACACATGTATCCCTTCCCAAGTAACTATTTTACTCATTAAGCCACAATTCATGTATCATGACAACTAGAGCCAAGAATTGAATTCTAAGGCCATATTTGTATTCAGCACATTGACTTGAAGAGAAATCAACCATTTTGGTTACGGATACATTTTGTGTGTTGACCAGTGTACTTACTGAACATGAAATATGTGTGATTTTATCTACATCTTTTGTATGAATCATTTATCATTCTAAGAAGAACTGAGCGAGATGTGATACAAAATGTACATCACTATCCACGTAAGGTACCCGTTATTCTTGTCAGATTTTAATGAAACTTGTATTTTCCCAACAGACTTTAGAAAAACACTGAATTATCAGATTCCATGAAAAAATGTCCAGTGAGAGCCAAGTGATTTCATACGGACGGAGGTCAGATATGACGTAACTAATAGCCGCTTTTCGAAATTAGGCGAAAGCTCCCAAAAATGCTTTATTTGTGTATTGTTGATTTACATATCAGTACGAACGATTTAAAAATATCGAGTGTCACACAGCAATGGTTGTATTGCGAATATATGTCGCCGACAAAAATTAACATACTTAGATCTACACGTAAAGCGCCGGAAAGTTTTGTCCAGTTTCACCCAAATCTGGATTTTCTCAACAAATTTCATGAACATTTTTAATTCCAGTGTTACAATAGTAGCCTTGTCGATAACTGCGAATAGATGGGCAGACAGGCGGAAGGAAGGCCGGACATAAAACTAATAGGAATTTCGTGCGACCATGCGAAGGCGCCTAAAAGGATAGTTTGTTGTGTTTGACGGTAAAATAGACTGATCGTTTACGGAGAATTCTATTAAATCTGATTGTGAATCACCAGGATTTATACGAGACGGGGTATTTTTTAAGTAGCTGTGAGTTTAGCCCCTCTGATAAATGTGATACAATCAGTATCGTACTCACTTCAATATTGCAGTATTGCACTCCGTTACGGTCTTTGCTGAATGTAATCTGCGAACCAAATGTAGTTACTACGGCTGTCAAAGTGCGAGTTCATGCAGACTGGGAAGGCCTTGCTCAGCCAGTAATTTGATATCGAAATAGGAAGCAAAACGCGAGGGCTGAGAATTTATTACCTATTTATCTTGGCCTGGTAGCCTCGACTTATTTCTCTGACTTTCCGGCTGATAATTTTCATTAAGTTAATTGGGCGACAGGCTGGAGGACTGAGAAATCACAATTAGACTCCTGGCAGGGGCGAGAGGTTTATCTCGTCTCCACAGCATCCAGACAAGCTGGGGCCATTTCAGCCTTTCATTCAACTGGTACTCTCGGCTTTTTCCTCGGGGGTGAGGTGGGTGGGGGTTCAAGCTGACAACTATCTTAACGTGCCGAAGTTAAGAATCAGTTAATTTACATGGCCGCCTCTGTATGACTTCGTGATATGCACAGGAAGAACTATGGCGTAATTATTCTTAGTAACACTTATGTGCTAGATTTTGTTCAACTTTACCTGTTTCACGTGCATTAAATTTAACCCTTCGAAGTTCAGGCCGTGCTCTTTGTAATTCTACGTTTAATATTAAAAAAAGCTGCATTTGGCCCTCACATATTAGGTGTATTTCATATGAGTCTCACAATAAACGGCGATTATTTCCCTACGAAGCATCCAGCGTTGGTCTTTATAAAAGAAATAAGAACTATACACAGTCTATGTGAGTTTCAGACAATAAATGGGGAAGAATCGCCGATTCTTGGTAATTAAAAACGCCTTCACTCTCATATTTCTTACTAATAGGGCCGTGGTTTGAATACTATTATTAGCCTGTTACGACCCGAGGCTCAATTTAGCGTATGCATAAACCCTATAAGGGGTTTGAATACTATTGCCAGATAATTGCAACACTTTAAACGCCAACTCAAAAACATCTGATCTAACGGTGAGGGGTGAAACTCACATATTGCGGAAATTTCTTAATCAGCACAAAACTTGCTAATGATTGTCTAAAGTGGGGGCAGAAAATGAATCAAATTATGTAGTAATTTTAGAATGCTTTAATTGATATTGTACGTAAATTATAGTAAACTCTCTCAGGTTGTTCATCAAAATTTTAAATAAAAGAATTAGATATTTTACTTATACAATAAATATTCAATTTCGGGTGTTACAACCTCCATCCATATTGGCGTTTAATCACAATTTTACCTTCAGCGTTACATATAATAAAATCTTGTTTTCTTTACTTTTTATGTGTAACGAAGAGTCTGGCAGGCTAATTGTTTTAACAGTATCACAGAATACTAAATATGCAGTTGGAGATTTTATGGAATATGTTATAAGAAAAGTGCTGTTATCTTGTAATTTGTTGATGATGCACGCTGCATACAGACTTTTGCGACTCTTGTGTTACTGCGGCAGAATATCGAGGAGGTGGTCCATTTTTTTGGTAATCTGTGGACAGCAAAGTGGAAGGGGTAATAAAGAATAGGACCGTTATAGAGTGGATGTTAAAATATATTCGGTACCTTACACAAACTCTGAAATCAGTTACACAAATATTGCAGGTATTATAAAGTAAAATTTGGTGAGCCATGAAACACGATGTTCTAAATCACGAGATTTTTAACAAACATGACCTTCACTAGAACAACATTCTGATGCCGTGCTTGTCATGGAAAAATAAATTAACATTACGTGGGAAAAACCAATAACTGCAACCAGGTTCTTCGCTGTGTAAAATTTGTTAACACCAGAGCCCTTTGTGTCAGAGGGCTGCTAAATGAACGTACAGTGTCCACTAGGCTCTGTCTGTTTTCCGCGAAAACTAATGCAGTTACTTCAAAACTACTCCTCGTATCAGACGAGAATAAGACAATAAAATGCCACTTAGTGATTTCAAATGCATTACAGCAAATTTTCAGTACAAAACAACAAAGATATTTGAGGTTTTCTCTGCGATCAATATGATGATTACCTTGTGTGAGCAGCAACTTTAAATTTTATATGATGGTTTAAATAAATATTATATACAAGACATAAAATAGCCGTTTCATGACAACTCTGTATCTTACAGCCAAAAAAGCAAACATTATATACGAACAGTAATAATCGTATTGAGGGTAGTCTGGATATGCTTGATGTGAGCCAGTAAGGAAAGGCTGAGCAGACTATTCCACATTCTGAGGATTAGTTTCACGAGCCTCCATCAGAACAGTTACGTTTTCTGGAAAGAAACAGAGGGTTCTGGTATTAGAATTGCGAAAATTTTGGGCAATAAAATTGTCTATAAATAATTTTAAATTATAAAATTGTGTGGTGTTTTGTTGAAGGCAAGAAATAAACATATTACGTAAAGTCTGTTCTTATTTTCTTTTCTTTTCCGATAGCACATCTCTAAAACAAGATATGGATTTCAGTTATATACAATATTTTTGGATCTACACCAATTTTTTTTCGGGCCGAAAATTTGGTAGTTTTTGTAGTAAAACAGGTCGTTGAAAGAACGTCTCCTTTTGTCGATCATCTCGGTCCCATCCACATATCGTATTTATATTGATCGGCAGTCACTGAGTTATGATGAGATGGGATTTGTAGGTTGCTCGTTCGTAAAGGTTCCATTAGGTGATCCACTGACACTGCTGTACACAAACGAATATATATCAGGTGTTTTTGTAAGGACAGCTAAGAAGTTCTAAGACACTTTCTTGACAAAAATTAATTTTTTGCTGTTGATCCTTTAGTTCGTTATTCCTTAGCACTCACTGACTTCAGCGTCACATGTTACTCTCATATCAAGTACTGTATTTATGCTGGTAACCCGCAAATAAAGGTTTTACTTAATAACTTACTCTCTCCCTGCAGCACAGACCTTCTTGTGAAGCTAACCGGATTGCAGCTAGTTAAGAAATTCCTCGCGTTTTATGGAACCCCAAAATTCATTACCGTATTCACAAGCTTCTGTCACCTGTCCCTATTCAGAGCCAGCTCGATCCAGTCCATACCCCCACATCCCATTTCCTGAAGATCTATCTTAATATTATCCTCCCATCTAAGTCTGGGACTCCCAAGTGGTATCTTTTACTCAGGTGTCCCTACCGAAACCCAGTATCCGACTCTCCTCTCTCCCATACGCGTTACATGCCCTGCCCATCTCAATCTCGATATTATTAACCCAAAAAATATTGGGTGAGGAGTAGAAATCAATAAGCTCCTCATTATGTAGTTTTCCCACTCCCTAGTTACATCGTCCTCTTAGACCCAAAATTATCCTCAACACCCTATTCTCATCCTACGTTTCTCCCTCATTGTCAGCGACCAAGTTTCACACTCATACAAAACAACAGGAAAAATCATAGTTCTGTATATCTTAATCTTTAAATTTTTGGGTAGCAAACTGGAAGACAAAAGATTCTGCACCGAATGATATCAAGTAATCCCTGATTTCTTCCTGAATGAAATTTTTATTTTTCATGGTTGTCCCCCAAATATTTGAAATCTTCCACCCCTTCAAAGGAACTATTATCTATCTTCATACTGTGACTTCCTCCTGCATTCTGATCTCGAGACTTGACCATGTTGTACTCAGTTTTATTAGCATTTAATTCTAGGCCATTCTCCTCATTCGCCACTAACAAAGCTTCTGGTTTGTCCTTCATAGAACGTAAGCTTACTTCCAATATATTAACATCATCATCATCATCATTATAAATAAGAAGCTGATGTGTAACATTTAATTTCAAGCCATTCTGTTTTACCTGAACCCTCCTAATGGCGTACTCTAAAGCAAAGTTGAAAATAAATGGCAATAGAGCATCTCTTTGTTTCAAACCATTCCTAATAGGAAACATGTCGGTCAAACTCTTGCCTACCCGGACTCAGCTATAAGTTTCATTCAGACACCATTTTATTAGCCTTACAAGTTTCATGGGGATACCTTTCTCAATGAGAATATTATACAAGACCTCCCTCCAAACTGAATTATAAGCTTTCTTGAAGTCGATAAAGAGCTGAGGCACTGCTTCATTGTATTATCATTTTTTCTCAAGTATTTGACGTATGCAGAATATATGATTAGTAGTTGACCTGTTGCGTCGAAATCCACTTTCATCATCCCCAATAATTTCCTCTGTTTGTGGAGTTAAACTTGAGAGCAGGGCGTTGGAAAATTTTTTTACGTATTTGGCAAAAAAGATATGCCCCTATAATTATTACAATTTGTTTTATCGCCCTTCTTGTTGATAGGTACAAAGGTCGACTCCTTCCACTCCTCAGGCAATTCCTCCTTCTTCCAAACAGAAATAATAAGTTTATATATCTCATAGGGAATTTTTCTACCCCCTGCTTTAATCAATTCTGTTGCTATTTGACCAAAACCTGGTGATCTGTGAATTTTAGCTCTTCAATAGCCAACTCAACCTCAAACGAACTTGGCTTAGGCACTAATGGTTCTGCTGTGTGTATTTCTGTCTGCCTTACGTCGTTAACCTCATGTACATTCAATAGCTGGAAGAAATATTTCCTCCACCTACCCAAATACTTTAGGAGTCTGCAAACAAATCACCCTTGTCATCCTACACTGTATTATTTCTAGGCTGGTAACCCTTCTTAAAGTCACTGATGCCCCTATACAAGTTCCTAATATTTTTTACCTTGCTGTTAGTTTCATGGTCCTCAAATTTAGCTTCAAGATATGCCTTCTTTTGTTCCTGCAATGTATGTTATTTTCACGTCTAACATTGTTTAGATTATCTATATTGCTTTGACTTGGATCCTGCACCCACTGCATTTTAGCCTGCTTTTTTATTCTAAATAATGTAAACCTTCCTCTTCAAACCAAGGTGTATTCTGCTTCAATTCGTGCAGACCTAGACTCTCTTTAGCTGAGGTTTTGTTATTATCTTTAGTGTTCAACCAAACCCTATTTATGTTCTCGTCATCACTTAAGTTTTCTTAAGCTGCAAGCCTGTTTGTAATCTCAATCTAATTCTTTTTCCTAAACTCCGGCTCATTCAGCTACCTAATATTTAATCTTTCTCCATCAAACTTCTTTGTTTCTTGTTTAATTACTGCCAATCTATCCCCAACTTTTGCAACCACCAGACAATGATCGGTATCACAGTCAGCTCCCCTGAAACTTCGTACATCTATTGAGCTTGAATTCCATCTCCTATCTACAATATCTGGTTGTGATTCTTCCCATCCGGAGAGGGCCAGGAGTGCTTATGAATGTCTCGGTGCGGGAACATCGTGTTCTAAACAACTAGATTTTTTAATGTGGCAAATTTTATTATTCTATCCCCATTATCATTACTACCCTGATGTAGACTCTCATTCCCAATTGTCGGTTTTAAAATATTCTCGCACCCCACTTTTGCATTGAAATCTCCTAATAGAATTTTCATATGGAACTTAGGAAAACGATCAAAAGCCTGCTCTAACAAAAACTGCCTTTGCAATCCTCACTTTTCTCCTCACTTGGTGCATGCACATCCAGAATAATGAAATTACACTAGCGACCCCATAGAACTATATACGAGGGTTGATCCAAAATTTTCCGGATTGACGCTGTAAAAATCATAAAACTTACCATAAGGCCTATCGGCCGCCGTCACCCTCGAAGTAGTTCCCTCCCGCATGTAGCCACCGGTCCCACCGTCTCCTCCATTTTTGGAACGCTTCCCGGAAGCCCTTTTCTGTCAGAGTGTCAAGCACTCTCTCCGTTTCGGCCTGGATCTCCTCAATGGTATCGAACCGGCGTCATTTCAGCTTCAATTTCATTTTAGGAAATAGGAAGAAGTCACAAGGTGCCAAATGAGGGGAGTACGGTGGGTGGGGCATAAGAGCAATTTTGTTTTTCGCCAGAAACTGGTGGGCTACGCGCTGCTGCTTCTGGTCAGCTGTCAGGATCCTGGGCACAAATTTGGCTGCGACACGGTGCATGCCCAATTCTTCCATCAGAACCCGTTGGCATGTCCCATAACCAAATTTCACCTCCTCAGCAATGTCGCGAATGGTCCGACGTCGATCCTGACGGATGAGCTCTTGAATTCGTGCAACAGTTTCAGGAGATATGCAACTTGTGAGTCTCCCTGTGTGTTCGTCGTCGTCAACTAATGTGCGACCGGTCTTGAACCGGGCATGCCATTAAAATACCTGTGTACGACTCAAGCTTTGGTTCCCGAAGCCTTGTTGAATCATTTCGAGGGTTTCCATAACACTTTTCCCAAGATTGGCACAAAATTTGATGCTCACTCGCTGTTCTTTTCTCCGATCCATCGTGAAAATCGCCACGGGTCACGTACACGACTCCAAATAAACGCGCGTAAAAACAGCCCACCTCATCCCACCTACGTGAATCTTGGCACGCAGACTCACTAAACATGGTAGTCCTACCATCTACCGGTGCTTGGCGCTAACACAACTGCTTTGTAGATGGCGGCACCAGTCCGGAAAATTTTGGAACAATCCATATATATGACAACCTATCCCCAACAAACTCTACTGTCTTAACTTCCGATGCTATTCTTTGGCGCACGAAAATCCGGTTCCCAATTGATTATTTTCGTTTCCTTTTCCATAGAAAAAATTATAATCCTCTGCTCTTACGGTGCCCCTTTCATCCCACCTAACCTCCTGCCCACGCACTAAATCTAATTTATAGCTTGCTAATTCCCTGGATGCTGCTGTAAGTGAAACTGCCCTATACAGGCTCCTAATATTCCACGTACCAAATTTCATGTCCCTTTTTTCGTTACTTAGCTCGTACCATCTATTCGCAACAAATCAGTTTTTCTTCCGGTGAGGATTTGTTAGCATCTCGCCCAACCCCAAGCTAGAGGACCACCGCTTGTCGGCTGTCCGCTAGTTGCTTATGTAATATATTCGCAGTTACCCTCCATACTGGAGTCTGTTCCTCCATCTGCAACCTGAAGAAGCGCCGTGACGTGCTGACAGGGACCGACTTATCACGGCAAATAAAGGTTAACCATTTAATTAAACAAATAAACTTAATGTAGTGTAATCACACAAAATTCTTACATTTAGTTAAATGAAGATAAAATATTTAATCCAAAAATCATTGGCCACTATCTGTTCCTTATATCTAAATAGAAACTTTTTTTCGCTGTTATTTTCAAATTTCTGTAATTTCTTAAATACTCTCATGTAAATTTCTAAGTTCAAGGTACTTATGTAGACGGTAATTAGCCTAATGTATCTGACAACGCAGCAAGTAGGTGTGTACTGTCCTGTTCCAAAAGAAAGTTCTCGCATTATTAACCTTTTAAAGCCTAACGACATATATGTATGTCGTACCGCAGCCCTAATCTCCAGACGCTACATTTTAAATATTTATTCAACAAATATACATACTGAATATTTTAAACATGCTGCATAATCTCCGTTTTTTTCTCTTCAAAA
>Ga0209629_10004577_pt1 | contig 10266 bp, 5 predicted proteins | sample TergutCu122P5_FD_187286 | JGI IMG/M metagenome (GOLD analysis project Ga0209629, IMG submission 187286) | Cubitermes ugandensis P5 segment gut microbial communities from Kakamega Forest, Kenya - Cu122 P5 (SPAdes) (version 2) | ecosystem: Host-associated > Arthropoda: Insects > Digestive system >... | reverse complement strand
TATTCGTAACACAGTGCAGATTATTTAATTATTTAATCAACTGCGATTGATCTTTTATAAACGTTTATTGTCAAAAACGCGCATCGATTTAAAGGGCTATCGCAGAAATACTCCGTACCGTGGGCATGAAAAACTGAATTTAAATGCCGTAACCTAGAGGTTAAATATTGGTAACCATTTGCGAAGAAATTAGAGTAAAGGATATTAATATTTTGCTTCCTGAAGGCACTGACCTGTTTGCTGCACAATAAAAGCTAAATTAATACAACTGAAAATTTGCTTTCAGGTTTAAATTTTAACATCAGTCAAGCACAAAGCACTGATGTGAATTTCAGGGATTCAAAATAATTAGACCTTATAAGATTAATTTTAAAACTTCTCTGCCATATATTTCCTAAAAATAAAATCTTAAATCCAGAACTATTTTTCATCTGGTAAACTGTACAGAGGTAAAAAGGGTGCAATTGCACATCCATACTCATACCCATGGATATTAACCAGGAATTCACAATTTTAAATTTATGAAACATATCAGGTCAGGACACAACTCTTTCATGAAAAATTTGCATATGCATTCATAACAGTTCATCACTTAAAATCTTCACACCTCTCAAGTTACAATGAAATATCATACCAAAGTATTCTGTGCATTCACAACATTTTAAATTTCCACAAAAAATTGCACTAATGTATACTACATAGTTCACAAAAGCTTAAATATCTGCTTGTTTTCATGTTGGTATTGCTGATTACTAGGATGTACAATGTGTGATAATGGGTTGTCTCTTAATTGCATGTGATTGTGATGGTGTGGAATTTAACTGAATGTCATGAAGCGGTGCTTCTCACTGCATGTTGTTTATTAAGATTTTGAAGAGTGCTGTCAAGAGTACTGATGTCCACACAGAATCAAGAAATATACGGTTATATGCATGCAGTTCACTGACAGGGTTACAAAAGGAACTAAGTTTCTTCAAAAACTGAAAGGAACAAGGAAGAATTTCAACCTTTTCCTTTGGAGGTGCTTCTCCTTCTTGTCCTGTGGCTTGAATCTGTGCCTGGGTATCTGACTGGGCTTGAGCTCGTCTGCCAAGAGTATTCATCATCACTGCCATCACATTCTCGTGGACACGCAGGATCCTAATCAGGTCAGGATGCTGGAAGAATGTGTGATTGTTTACCAGTTTCCTATAAAATAAAACAAAATGAGATAAAATACAAAAACATCTAATAACGTTCTTAAGTATGAATGTAATTATTCACATTCTTTTATGAACCTTGATACGCATCTTATACTTGGGTCAAGCAAAGACAGAACATAAGTGCTGTGAGTTGAAGCAGACTGCCTAATCCCCCACGCTCTACCCTGGACACCCTTCTAACAACACCAATAACAGACAACGAATAGTGACAGAAGAGACAAGCTGAATCCATTCTTTCCCTGTCCACAGTACAGTTAAACATTTTATTATATAATGAAAAACTGAGTACTGAGATGTTGGAACACATAATGAATATTGAAAATGGTGATCTGCGGGGAATGTGACTCAAAATGACATATTCCACAGCAACTGTTAAACATTTCATTACAACCTAAAACAGACCACATAACAGAAATAACTACGTGCAGTACTAGCAAATATTGACACTAAACTTTACATACATACAGACATACATATATACATGCCATGCAGTCTTTGGATCCAAAATTCAGTCAAAGTGACAGTAAGAAGTGGAATGAATCACAAAAATACAAAATATATAATACAACATCAACTTTCTTGTCAAATTATAAAATGATGTGCAACCATCTTATAAAAACAGACACAAAGTTACACACAGCATCCAGACTGAATGCACTGCTGAATGACATATGATGTAATTAAATGACTAACTATTTTTTAAAACATTATTCCTAAAAAAGTAAATTATTATAAGTATAAATTCTGATACAGAAAATGGTTTTATGTATGACATAAATCTTATTTCAATTATTATACAGATGTTCCACAACACAGCGGTTAACTTCAGGAACATGCTCTACACATAATTTTCAGCAAAAAATGTATAATAAATATGGGTAGTTTAGACACTGATATCAAGTTATGTGCTAGCTCAGTGTAGCATTTAATAAAAACATAAGACATGCAATGTACATATCAATGTACTATTGAGGCATGTTCGAGAAACCATTGCTGTCACACAGAAGCAATAATATTACATATTCTGAGTGTGTGTCTGTAGCCTTAGTTATTCAGCAAGCAAAACACACACGCCGTTATTATATTGTCATCTGTGGCCTGTCTGACCCTACCATATTTTTCCACATTATCTAAAAAATGGCAAGACTGTCAGAAAAAAGTTATTGAACATATAATGTGTTATGATTTTCTGTACGACTTTTGTCTGAAATATTTCTGATTCTAGAAAGAGTTGAGCAAAACATTATCATAAATGTACATAGGTCTCCATATAAAGTACCCAGTATTCTTCTCATATTTTAATGAAAATTGAACTGTCTTGACAAATTTCAAGAAATACTCTAAATTTCATGAAAATCTGTCCAGTAAGAGCTGAGTTGTTTCATGTGGATGAAGAGACAGACAGGAAGAAACTAAGAGTCATTTTTCACAATTTTGTGAATGTGCTTAAACAGGCCTTTTTAACTCACCTTTATTATCATTTCAAACGTTTACAACAACATTCTAGTTTCTTAATTATTGCAACACATTTGTATTTCTCACCATTAGACTACACGCATGCTGCCAGTCATTGTGCCATAGATCATTGCCATTACACGTGTCCCAGTTTGTTTCCAATACCACCAGCAGCTTCATTAATGGAATCTAGATGCACTGCTTCTGGTTCACCACAGAGATACACTCTTTAACTTAATGCAATCCACAGAAGGAAACCTAATGAGTTCAAGTCAACTGACTGCATGGGACAAGCCAATGGTCCACCCATTCTTATTCATCTTACTTCCTAATTTTTTAGAAAATTCCACTGCCTCTCTTCTGGAATGTGGAGGTGTTATGTCATGCTGTAACCACATCACTGTCTTGCAACAGGCACAAACTCTTAAAACAGTGGTAATTCATTTTCCAGAAAATTCCTGTTGTATGGAGGTATCAAAGTCCCTCAATGAGATGTGATTCAATTGGGTAATTGCCTAAAACTCCACCCCATGTATTAACTTAAAACTGGTGTTGAAAATGATATTGACAGCAAATCCCATGTGTTGGCAGTACCATCCTGGCTAACCTCAGCCTCATCTGTGAACCTGATGTGAGGCAGAATCTGTAGCCATGGGTGAGCTATTCACACAACTTTACACAGCTGGCATGATCTCAAAACATAAGGTGTTATATTGTCTTTGAAGGTGACATGGACAGAAACCATCCTTGTGCAAAATTCTCCTGTAACTGTGGCTGTGCTACACCAGTCATCCTGGAAATTCTGAATATATTACAATGCTGACAGAACACAAGTGTCTCTGTGCTGTTGTTATTCACATCCTTCATTTGCCTGTGGGATGGCACCAGTTTTCTCTAATGCTGTGCATGATGAGGTTGGACCGCTGCCCACAGTTTGCTCACTTGTCCTAATTACTGCAGCAGTTTATGCCATTCCAGTACCCAAAAGAATATGTAGTTTCTGGCTGCAAGTAGCTCATACTAAGTTATGAGACTGATGTCAGCAGGCTTCTAACATAGCAATCATAACAAGCTTTGCTTCAACCAGGAAAGAGAAATATAAACACAGCAAAATTATCCCTTAAAATCCCAGGGCAACGGCAATTCAGGGAGCAAAAAGCACTTACTGGGGGAGGCTATGCTGGCCAGAGGTTAAGGAGTTGTGGTCACCTTCTACTAGCCTAAGTGATGACACCACATAATGGCTACTGCCATTAGCAACACCTGTTGTTATGCAGAATGTCAGGTAGGACCCATCTAATTGTTGAAACCTGCTGAGTGTATGAATTGGAGCTAACGGACCTTAAAGTTCTGAAACCACTTGTAGGTTTACTGGGAAGTCAGATCATGAAGGAATGTGTGTAGAGTTTTTGCAGGAAATATCATGTACATATAGTTTGCAGTGAGAAATGAAAACTTAATTTTTCGAGAGAGTGTGCACCTACTGCCCTTCCCTAAAAGACTACCCATAGTCTTACCCACAGTATAATGTTAGGCTACGTTACCCAGCATTTTGTCATGAAACCGAGGGATCCCAGGGACTAGTTGTAGCTAACAGGATTGGTTCCTGCCATATGCTGGTTTATTAGGTGATCAGTAGTGGACTATTGTGTTAATAAGGCCATTGAGTTTTTGATGGAGTCCACTACAAGACACCGCCACAGCAATGTCCTTAGAGCTCTGTGTATGGTCTCAAAAGTTTTGCGATGTGGAATTCCATGAAATGGACACTACACTTCACACCAGCAGTCCTAATACGTTCATTTCAGAAACTTTATACAAGACATTATGGCATATTCTTCATTTGTACCTGTGTTAGACATTTTAATCAGCCACCATACTACAACACAACAGAGCCATTAGCCAAGACAGCGAGGATGCATGAACTTGATCAAGTTATACCACTGCAAGCTCACTTTTCCAGTATAAATAACCTGATAAAAAAATTGCTAAGTTTGACAGACAAGTGAAAACCACATACCACAGTCGCTCTCTCATTAGCCCCTCCTCTTCTTGTGACATTTGAACAGGTAGGAGAGATCTTATCTGACTCAAACCAACCCACATTTCTGCGACATCATTCTTGGTCTTACTGTTAATGATGTATGTCTTTTGTAATGCTCTAATGAGCTCACCAATGCTGTCATACTGTCGCACCAACAAGCTGCAACACAAAATGATGCTTTAACCCACAGCCCATACATTTAGGGAAATATCTTTATGCTTATGTGAAAATACAATTTACAAACAAATTCACAATTCACACATACAAGAAAGTTATTATAACTAGTGTTATATAACACCACTCCTGATAATGAAACTAGTAAACAAGGGCTTATTGTAGGAAATTTGTATAGAATAAACTGTCACTTTATTTAGAGATTGTGCCTTCTGCAACAAGAGGATGAACACAGATACATGACTGAGTCCCACCACAGTTTTGACATAGAGGTTACAGAGTAATTGGCTTGAAATTAGCAACGAATGGATATGAAGAAGTGTACCATTGGCATGGCTAGCTTGGTCACCTCACTTAATCCTGTAGGACTGCTAACACTTATGCAAAAACCAACAAATGCACACTGATAAAACATATTTCATGTTGGTTTGTTGGTTTGTTACATAAGTGTTAATATTCCACACTGAATGGATATGGAACATATAAACTGTAAGACTGTCTTCTGTGGGGTTGCATTGACTCCAGGGTATAGCATAATGACATGCAAGAAACAATGCAGCAGCTGGAAGAGTGAGTAAATAAATATGAAGTTGGCATAAGAAATGAAGTAGAATGCCAGTAGGAATGCCTGGCAGCAGGGATGAGTCCAAAGGTGTTGTTTTGAAAATTTAATTTAGTTGTAAACAACTGAGTTGCATCCAAAAATGTTTAAGAGGAAACTGATTCTAAATGTGCTGATATGATAAATCAGTGCTCAACTTAGTAATGGTGTCAAATTGACCCGTGGTTAATAGGATACTGCTCCAAATAACATACAGTCAAATTATTGAGCCTCAGTTTTTTGTGCATAAAAATTGCTATATAAACAAACCAAGGCAGCATAATCATGTTTTCTGTGTATCACAGAAGTCCACACATGAGCCAAACAATACTAGCCAATATCAACTGTCAGTAAGAATTAACTTCCATGACTTCAGTTATGAATAACAGAAAAACAAATCTACAAAGTCACAAGCATCAGATGCAGAAATGTGCTGTTGGGTATATAACATTGTTAAGAACATAAAATGAATAGACTCGATAAGTATGGCTCAAATTCATGCAAGCAGTTCTTGCAGTGAAACAAGAGAAAAGGAAACAAATGGAGTCAAAATGAAGAGAAATGGTTATGGAAGCGCAGGGATGAGTGGAAGATGTTTAGCCACATGAAGACCATCAGAAGTAGTAAACATGCTCAAAGAAATAATTCTTGAAGACTTGCCTGAACATTTCTCGTACAAGCTTAGGTGTTTCAATTTGTGACTCCTCAGCCCATCTTACTATAGTACTAATTAATATCTTTCTGAACACCTCTGAAACAGTTCAATAATGCTGTTAAAAAATGCATTACATACATGTTTATGGTATTAAGAATTCATTCCAACACTAATGACATTTTCAGATAATACACTGTTACCAGCACACTTCCATTTCTCAGGTAAATGATGTCAAATATGTACATAGTTCATGAATAGCTGACCATTATTTATGACATATGCAAGTGATTTGTATAATGAAACAACAAATGCACAATTGATCAACAACTTATTGGACTGCTCTTTACTACACTACCCCTACATGTTTCAATGCTATTGTATCATTTTCAGGGAGCTCGTAGTCAGAACCTGCTAAGTTACATAAGTATGTGAATGCTACATTGGTGATACATTTTAAAGTTTTTATATATGTTTTGTTGTCAATATTTAAAATCATTAAAATGTTAAAATTGCTCTAGCTATAATAAAATTATTTTGTTGCAGAATTTTTAGGAAGTACTGTTTTGTGGCCATATATGCAATCTGTAATAGATATGGATTCTATTAATGGGTTTATAAATGTTATACTGCGGAAATGTCGAGTATAGTTACATAATTTTAATTTTAATGTGGGACCCCTAGCAGCACTGTTTACATCAAACTGATGGACTAGTTCTGCATATTTCTCTTGTCCCATTTCACATTTCTTCATTTATCCTCGCAATAGGGTTGCTTTGTCATCTACAGATGTTCTGCAAACATAATCTTTCACACACCCCTACAGCAAGACATTTAATGGCATGATATCAGGGGATTGTAGAAACTAGGAGTTCAGTCCACCACCTAATATTTACCTCATGCATATTAAGTACTTCAATAAGACTTCAGGGAAATGAGGGAAAAAATAAAATACATGAAAAAGGAACAGTCTGTTTACTTATGTAAAGTCCAATTTCTGATCAAGTATGATGACATAAGCGGGATGTAAAGTTTATTTCAACCCTTCACACAGCAAAGATTGTGGAGAGAGAACAGACAAAGTGAAAGTAAGAAAAATGAAGTCATAAATAACTGACAACTATTATAAATTTATGTGACGAGTGGATTGAGCAGATCAAATTGTGCACTATTATCCATCAGAACGCCATTAAATGGACCAAGATATTTATGTTATTTTTGCAGGTACTGCACTAAACAGGGGCGTGCAGTGGCGTAGTGGTTAAGGCACTACGTTACAAACTGGCAGGTCACAGGTTCGATTCCTGATGGTGTCATTGGAATTTTTCAGTGACATAATCCTTCCAGACGCACTATGGTCTGGGGTCGACTCAGCCTCTAACAGAAATGAGTACTAGGTGTATTTCCTGGGGGTAAAGGGGGCCAGTGCATAAGGCTGACAACCTTACCACCATCCTGTGCCATTGTCATGAAATCTGGGAACCTTAACTTCCTGGAACCCCCTGGGCCACTCCAGACCTCTAGCAGGAATGCTTTACAGTTTTTTTTACTGCACTAAATAGCTTCATATTTGAAAGTGCACCACACACAAAAATCAAAAGGGCAAGGACTATGCTTTCCAGGACTTCATACTTGACTGTAATCATGGAATAACAGATCCAGCACAGACAGAAAGTGAGAATATTAATGGGAATAATAAACCACTAGCCTCAACATCAACAGTTCCAACATTACTGTCATGCCAAATATGGTTGATGACAAATCTGGCTTACCATCTACATGATGCACTTGAAATTTGTAAAGCGGTTTGTGATAAGTGGTTTGTGATCCACAAAATGACAAAAAAAAAGACACATGTAGTCTTGAGAATAAGTAGAGTTTGCCCAGTACATAATGAAGAAAATAAGGTAGTGTTATGTGTTGGAGTTGTGATGTAACACTCTGCAAACTCCATGTTGCAGTAATATTATTAAACAGGTGCAGGAAGTTTTACTAATAGAAAGATACCCTACCATTTTCTTTAAATAAACTATCATAAATTTTTAATTGCAGTGATAAAACAAAACAATTCAAATTTACACTGTCTGCATTTTTTAATCACTTCCTTTCAAAGAACTGCCATAGAACTGGTGGCATTTAAAAGCCCCTGCAACCAGGAAAGGGTTTATTAAATAATAAGTACCCAGAGTGAAATTAATTTTCCTCATTTTCTGGGAATCCAGTGCAAATCTGCAAGTACAACATCATTTTGTTTCCAACCAAAATCAACCTGGATTCTTTTTGAAATTCATTTATGCATCACTTTACATATCACATAATTTCAGATTTCCACCGTGCATTATTATTATTAGTCACTTTTATTAACCAACTAATGCACTCAACACAGTCATAGACTTTAAAATCTGTGTAGTATAAAGGTCTAAATTTTTAATGTGTGTCTTTTAGACTTTCATACTACACAGATTTTAAAGTCTATGACTGTGTTAATTGAGTGCATTAGTTGGTTAATAACAGTGACTTACATCTCACATGTTCAGCTTTTAATACTTCCTTTATCACTAAAATAGTGTCTTTTTATTTCGCAAGACTGTTAATAAAGTGTATATTAGCAAATGAAAAGTTTAGAAAACAATGAATTACCATTAGCAGCAAGCTAATCACTTTTTCTTGTATAAACTCAACTTATGTCTCATTTATGTATTGTACTTATAAATTACTATTGTTATTACTTGTACTGTACCGTCAAGAATCATTTTGTACCGTGCCTATTATTATTATTATGACAAGTTCTATATCCACTTTGGTGGATCTCTGGAATGCTGAATAAATGAATGAATGAATGAACTGCAGCAGCAACAACAAAAATTATGAGTGATTATAAAAGAAGAAAAACCATGTCAAGTAGTAACAAATGGTAATGGCCACTGGTAACATTTGATACCAAAGTTGTCCCCCATACAAAAGTGGCATAGTCTTATCAATTCAGGAATAACATCTCACCTTCAGGGGATTTTTTTTGTGGCTCCTCTTCTTGTTTAGGCTCTATTTCCAATTCTTTCACGGCATTGATAAAATTAAACAAACGCTTCAGTGGCCCAGTCTTTACTGTATCTGTTGCAGGTTCCTGAAGATGATAATGAAAATTCTTTAACAACTCTTGACACTACCTCATACAAATCTGGATGTCGCTGACAAGGGGAGAAAAAAAATCCTAACCTCTGATTCCTCAGGCTCCTGCAAAGCACTGAGTGAAACATAGGTCAACAGTCTGCTGTGGAACCTGGACAGATGCTCGCTTAGCTCTTCACCGCAGGGGCAATTTTCTCTGTCTTCTCCTTCCAAATTCTTGAAGCCAAGAATTGCATTCATCTGCAATTAGTCAGTAATAATAATGTGATTACTTTGCAATTATTTTGATACACACATGTGAAAATTCCATCAAAAACATGAATGTTCTAAGGAAAACTGATTTTTAGTCTATTTTGCTTCCTAAAGAAAAGAAATAGTTTTATGACAGCGCCATGCTGTGCCTTCTGTGTCCCTCATTTAATTACTGAACGAAAGAATTTCACAAAACTATGTAAGAATGTTATATCACTGGACATCACCCCAACTTCATAAATATCTAAATTTAACACAGTGAGTAAGTCGTAGGTTAGGGTAACACTAGTGCCACTTAATCCAGAGTCCAGAAATTAAGCAGCTGAGAATTATGCAAATATTATCATTGGAAATGTTTGAATAATGTAAAATAATTTTACATAATGTAAACATTATCAATGTAGCAAAAGATAAAGCAATCCCTGTACAGGCCTGGACAGGCCCTGAGGTTTCCGGGAGGTTGAGGCTTCCAGATTTCAAGACAATCAGCACATGAAGGTGATAAGGTTGTCAGCCCTATGCACCGGCCACCTTTACCCCACAGGAAATATTCCTGGTACTCATTTCTGTTACAGGCTGAGTCGACCCCAGGGCCATAGTGCAGCCAGAAGGATTATGTCAATTAAAATTGGGAATCGAACCCGCCACCTTCTGGCTTGTAGCACAATGCCTCAATCAGCTGGGCTACCGCGTGCCTGCCAGCACACACACACACACACACACACACACACACACACACACACACACACACACACAC
>Ga0209629_10004576_pt1 | contig 10266 bp, 4 predicted proteins | sample TergutCu122P5_FD_187286 | JGI IMG/M metagenome (GOLD analysis project Ga0209629, IMG submission 187286) | Cubitermes ugandensis P5 segment gut microbial communities from Kakamega Forest, Kenya - Cu122 P5 (SPAdes) (version 2) | ecosystem: Host-associated > Arthropoda: Insects > Digestive system >... | reverse complement strand
TAAAGAACTCCATATATTTCGGACCGACCTACTGTCCGTCATACGGAGTCCCAACATTGTATACACAGCAATAGGTATTTGTCATGCTAATTATGTTGACTGTCTGCTAGCGAGGTTGGTATCCAATCCTGACCTCGCTAGCAGACAGTCAACATAACTAGCTTGACAAATACCTATTGCTGTGTATACAGTGTTGAGACTCCTCATGATGGACAGTAGATCTGTCCTAAATATGTAGAGTTCTTTATCAAAATAAACTTGAGAAATAGTGCTTCTCATTGGCTTTTATTATAAGAATGTCTTGGAGAGGTTAACAATCAGTAAAGGAAGCGAGAGTTGCTGTGATGATAACCTTTAGAAAGTCTAAGAAAAACTCACCAGAACTATAGAAGATGCTCAAAATGTTGCCCCCCTTACAGAATGCACTGAGCACAACTGCAGAAAACACAAGTAAATGAAGGCGAGACCAACTAGATGCAACAAATAGTTATTTATTGGTAATCAACAATTGATTACCAATACATCACTATTTGTTGCATCTAGTTGGTCTCGCCTTTATTTACTTATCAAAGATGCACAGTCATTCGAACACAAAATTTGCAGAAAACACAGTTTACTCCCTGGAGCTCTTCAGAAATTGTTGAAAACTCAGAGCCTGCACTCATAGCACACCAAACACCAGTTTTTTCATCATGAAGAGGGATTCCATGAATAATTTCTGAATTTTCTGCACTCCAATATTGGTTGTTCTTAGATTTCACCTCTCCACGAAATAAACACCAGATTCATGGGAGATAAAAGTAACTGTGGATCAATTTCTTCATTGTGTATAGGCTGAAGAAACAAATTTAAAAAAATATATTCTTGCAACTGGACTGTGTTCCTTCAGAGCTAGTACTTCTATTGCCTTACACGGTTATGGTTGTAACAATTTTGTGGCCCTTTGTGCAGATTTTTTGAAACACTCACCTCCAAAGCTAAGAAAGTTTCTGTGACATTTTCCAGCAAACTCATATTTGAAATACAGCTGCACTAAAAATGGACACTGTTCAACAGTGTACCTGAGTCAAGGGACGCTATTACATCATTTAATGAATGATAAATGCATTCACCAGCAACAAACCCAATGATTTATAGCACAAGTCTGTTATCACAAACAGCTTAAGTTACACTCCTGTTTAAACACTCCCTCAGATCTTACACGGCTGTGTAATTAGGCACAGTCTTTGGCCCCTTCATTCTCCTGATTTAACATCTTATGACTCTTATTTGTGTGGAAGTGTAAATAATGTAGTCTATAAAACAAATGCTAACAATCTGGAAGAACTAAGAGACGACAACTGCAAAAGTCTTCAACCTTTCCAAGCAAGAAAACCAGACAGTAAACATATCCCGCAGTTGTACATACATTCATTCAGTCAGAGGGGCAACATTTTCAGCTTCTGCTCTAGCACTGGTGAGTTATTTATTAAACCTTCTACAGGTTATTATCACAGCAAATGTTTTTCTTGCTGCCTTCACCAACTGTTAAATCTCCCGAGACTCGGCATACAACATAACATTAGCCATTAGCGGAGCATCAAGTGGGAAATTATTGGTCAAGAAGGAAAAAACAACACCCTACACAATCACCAGACTGTTCACTCTGCATCTGCTTCTCAAAATCTGCTTACTTAGCCTACTAGAAATCCTTAATTAGAACAGGCAGAAACCCCATTCATCATGACAAATATTACTGTCATGCGACTTCTCTGGCTCTCACTAGACAAACTAGCGCCAATCAGCCATAGTTCTTATTAGTATGCAGTCTACTTCCAAGTGTGATGGGTTTAGTGATGTCATCTGTGACATTAACATCACTAATCTTGTTCACTGGTCTTTGAAAATGTAATGACAAGCAAGCAAGTGCAAAATTCTCCACAAACAAGGAAGGGAACAAACCATTTTTAACAGGTACCAATACTTCAAACACGAGACACAAAAAGTGGACGTTGCTATTCGTCAACACTGCCCAGTGTCAAGGGCAGACAGGCAAGTTGGAGTCAGGCTTTGTACTGTACAGAGCATGGTTTCTTAAACTGTGGTATGTGTACCACTACTGGTATGCCAACCACTCTTTACTGGTGTGCAGCCTTAATAAGAAAAATCAGAAACAGAAAAGGATAAAAAATAACACATAAGCCACATATATTTGATAAGACACTGCGAATATAACTCATCCCCATTGTCAGCCAGTATATTCAGTTTCAGCATTTTTATTTAAATAAAAAAATTGGTGGTACACAAACTGTTACACTTTCACTCAATGGTATGCCAGTGAAAGAAGTTTGAGAACCCCTCGTATGAAGAATTGAGTCAGACATGCTACATCTTGCAGCGCTCTCTCCTTCTCTGCACTAAGGGCAGCTCTCAACTTCCTTCATCCTAGAATTCAGCTCTCATAACTGATTAACCAAACTTTTAGCACCTAACTGCAAAATGGTATGTGACATGCCACATCATTACAGTTCCTAGGTTTAACAAACTATGTGTAGACAAAGATGTAAAATCATCATATACGTGACGGAGATGAAATACACTAGAAGAAAAATAACTGTGTATGAAGCTAAAATAAACAGAGTTCAAGCAACAGGGACTGTATGCAAAAGAAGTGCAAGTTAAATATATTGTAGTGATAAGATGCAGTAAAACTAAACACAATTATTTAAGATAATACAACAGCAATCAAGTTGATATTGATCAGACATGAGGAATGACTGGTCATCAGTGATGATTTAAATAACCTACTGAAACTTTCTGTACCACCTACTTTGCAGTTGCTGTAACAATGAGTACTGACTGGGAACTTCATTCTGGGTTCATAACAGAGTTCTCTGGGCAATAAACAATTATATACTTGAAACACAAAATAAAAATATATTCAGGTTTCTTTAATGCAATAAACCTTTCATCATTTGGTTAATATTTTTACACTACCATTATAACAAGACAAGCAATATAAATATAACATAACACTGTGGCATGTTTGTGTAACCACTGTTGCCATGAAGTGTGTAAGTATGTATTAAATATTTTGTGTGTGTGTGTGTGTGTGTGTGTATTTGTATTCTTGCTTTAGTTATTACTGCATTATACTCACACCTGTGGCCTGTCTGGCTCTACCATATTTTTCCACATTATTTCATGACACAGCATGACTTTTGGAAAAAAAGTTACTGAACATAAAATGTGTTTTGATTTACTCTACAACTTTTACCTGAAACTTGACAGTGGACATTCTGATGTGTTATTAGTATTACGACAAATCAAAAGTACATCAAACACATCACTATTTATTAAACACACTTGGAAGCAGTCATCCAAGCAAGCATCTTGACGAAGGGTTAGCTCTAACCCGACACACGCCACAAAACTCCGTTACTACAAACAAAAACTTAAGAAGAAGTCAGTGTAAAAGTGAAGGTACAGTATAGCAAATACGATACTGATCGGAAGACACAACAGACGGAACAACACAACATATCTTCAAATCATCAATTCCCGATGTCTGAGCTTACATGAGGTGATCTACAATGAACAACTCTCCCCATACATTTACATAACACTTCAAATAAAAGGTGATACAACTATGGGTGCAACCAGCAGTTATTCAACATCATCCACACTGAAATTTTGAACAAATACATGTGAACTTCTTCACTGGATAACACAAAATAAGCGGTATCCAGCCATCTCGTCCACCTTCAAAAGTGGGACTAACAAATAACGGCACATCTACATTCTGGTTTTATCCAGAATACCCACATTATTACAGTTCAAAAATAAGATCTTACATTTTTATAAAATATGCTTTTTAATGAAAGATTTTTTAATCGTAAAATTCTCAGTTAGACATGATAACACCCATACAGTTTGTAAAAATTAATGGGATCCCAATAGTATATGCAGTGTTTTAATGAACTGGTTCAACTAGAAGGCCTGACTATGACCCTATAAGGTTCGAAACATGCAGCCAAGTACATTTAATAAATAGTGATGTGTTTGATGTACTTCTGATTTGTCGTCGTTTTACCTGAAACATTTCTCATTCTAAGAACTGAGCAAGATATTATCAAATATGTAAATTGGTCTTCATGTAAAGTACCCGTTATTCTTGTTAATATTAACGAAACTTGAATTTTGACAGATTTTTTAAAATACTAAGTTTTCATGAAAATCTGTCCAGTGGGAGCCACATGGATGAACAGACACGATGAAGCTAACAGATGCCTTCTGCAATTTTGTGAATGCACGTAAAAACACCAATTACACTACAAAAGCTTAAGAATGTCACTATGTATAATTTATTATTATTATTATTATTATTATTATTATTATTATTATTATTATTGGCTGAAAGATTTAACATCAGATCAAAATGGAGCAGTGTGGTCGGTGGACATATTTCCTTCTCAGGCCAATTCACTCCCTTGGAAACAGCCTCCTCTACCCACTGTAATGAAGATGGGTTGCCCTATACAGTGGATTTGGTAACAAAGTGAAAAATTCTTTAAAATAAACAGTGTCTGCATGTCATTTAAAAATGAAGAAGACAAATTCGTAACACAAGATCCAAGTTCTGAAACCACTTCAGCATGCACCCATATTAAGTCAACACAAACATAATGCAAGCATGAGGATTGCTGCCTTCTGGGATGTGATGCTCTTTTGTCTTGTAGCTGATTAACAACACACTAGAGAAACCTGCTACCTACAGTTGCAGCATTAACCTGACACGATGGTAACTATCTACCATAAAACATAGCACCACATCACAGAAGACAACAGATTTTCATGAAACAAGTAAATTCAACCAGTTTCATCTACTCCAACCCATTACCAAAACCCAACATGTCACAAAAACATCCAAACATGAGCAAAAAAATTTTTAAATTTAATTAATAGACACATATGCTGAAAAACTCAATAACAGATGTACAAATGTCTGACTTTTGTAGAGACATTAGACCCATTACCTTTCCTCTACTGTAGTAAATAAATTCTTTTCTACTGCATTATAAATGGGATATGATGAAACACTGTGCATAAAAAGGGGGCACAAGGACCATTTTTGTACTACACAGGTAAATAAATTAAATAATCTTTCTTCCATCAAAGTGGAAACAAACAGATTTCTACATATCCTCAATATTTTGTAACTGGCTGCTGCATTTGCTCTCAAAGGTCAAGATATACAAGAAATGGAACTGGTTACACTAAGCCATGCAAATCGGCAATGACAAGTCCCAGCCTTCTAAAAATTATGGAAATGATACAAAACAAGCTGTATAATTTAATATTATCTAACCACATCCATTTGTTGGATAAAGCTGTTACTGTTATGTACCTAAAAAATTACGCTTCAGGCAAGTAGTTATTTTAACAGTAAAATCACTTCCAGTCTGTCTTACATGTAACATGCATTCTGCACATTAATTGCTCAGTCATGAGTACTGTCTGACAAAGTGCAGCCTTATAGTAACTCACCAACATTTCAGACAAATGTGCTGCATTTGTTTTCAGGGTAGAATAGGAGACAGCTCATTCCTCTGATATGTCAATAAATTTATACTACCTCAAAGATGGCAGTATTCTTCAGTCAACAATGTAACAACCTTAACCTCTTATTAATTTCACAACAACTTCAGGTCAACCAGATCGTAAATACCCCACTAACTGTGACAGGGTAAGAACTGGTCACTGCCTACTGTAAAACACTCAACAAGACTATTTTTGGTGGTGACAGGAAAAATAAAAAAATTTAAATGAGACTACACAATCCTAATCAGAATTTAAATCCTGTGCCAAATACCAAACATACACAAACTTATACATACACCTGAAAACAACAAAATCCAGTGACAGATAACAAACAGTTATTGATTCAAACATGTCTTACTGAGTCAATGGACAGAATACAATAAAGTTGAAGGATGCAACCATATCTGGGAGTATCTAAAATGCTGGACAAACTTCAAGAGGGGGTTCCTTCAAATAGACCCAAGAATAAAAAGTTCATTTAAAAATACGTTTGGAAACGAGTGGTTTCTGAGTCTAACTGAAAAACTGCATTTCTTAACTATGTAATATTTTACTCATAACCGACAAAAATCACCACATACAAAAAATGTTCAAAACATCCCCCACCTGGAACAATGCATGCTTGGACACAGCACAGACTGCTGTGCCCTTTCAAAGGTCCCTGGGAGTGTTGCCAGTGGTTTGACAGGCATTAAAAGTACACTGGTGAAGTGCCTCTTCATTTGCAATTGTAGCCGAATACACTAGAGTTATTTAGTATCCCCACAGATAAAAATCTAAAGGATTGAGGTCAACACATTCTTGGGCTGTACCATAAAAACCATTTGTGGACATACACTGATATCAACTTTTTCCTTGTTTTAGTATAAGAAACTCAGTCCTGAATTTTGTCCAGGCATTTTACAGACACCTTGTATACAAAAGGTTTTCTAGTATGGCAGGTCCACTCTATTCACAGGTTTCCTTACATGTGGCAAAACTGTTGCACATTACACCACAGGTCCCTCTCTTTCATTCACTGCACAGGCATGCAGAGTAACATGCAATAACTGGCATCTGCCCACATGCTTAAGTAGCCACCAAGACATCATGCCAAATGGTGCGTACATCAACTGTATTTCTCAAAATCAGAACTGCTGTCAGCGTGTTTCAATCAATTAAACTTAATATAATGACATGCAGGAGGAGGCAAAGCAAAAGAAAAGATCATTTCCTTATGTATCCCTTTTCGCACTGCAGTCTCTGTGTTGTTTCATCACTCTACCAAGTTTCAGCTGGACACACATTATCCCAATAAACACCAACATTAATATTTTAATGTTAATTAATTATAGCTTTGTGTATGTCTTTGGCTCCTCTAACTCCATTTTTCCTATGAGGTCTTAATTTTGTGCACAACAGTGTTACTGTACACAAGATTTTTAATGAACATAACCCCCACAAACAGGATGGGTGTACATGTGCAGCACATCCACCTTTCCTGCATGATATTTTGTAAACACTTCAACAAAATCAGCCACTGGAATTCTGGACAATCTAGGGCAGTCTGACTGATTTGCTGGAATAGTGGAAGTTATATTAAGTTCAGCTAAATCTTACAGAAATCCTCAGACATTGAAAACAACGCATAAAAGGAACTGCTAACACAGTGACACCATAATTCACTTAGCAGCATATCGAAATGCAAAAATAACCTCACCAATCATGTCAATTTCAAAATTGTGTATCACAGTTACTGCCTGAATGATCTCCATTCAAACTTAGCCACAAAGATGAAATCTTCTGTCTACTACCTCATTACTACCACATTCCCATTAGCCTTGATAAAGCAGGGAATGCAGTGAATTCTTTCTTTCTAGAAGTCAGCTTTAAAGGAAGAGTGTGCAATGTTAAAATACTTACAATTGGATCTCTCTGGAAGATAACAACTCTTCCACCCTTATCTCCTGTTGCCAGGAGGTCACCATCATGATTGAACTCTACACATGATATAATATCAGCTGGAAAAACAAAACTGGAACTTAGAACAATGTAATATTTTACATAAGGCTCAAACACTCTAATGCACATACAAACATGCCCATTTAAACTGAATTGGCAATGACTTGTTTTAGTGCTTTGTATAAGGAAGAATTCATACTGCTTATTGCGAGTTTTATTATTACATACGTTATGTACTGTCTTGCGGTATCAGTCGTCAACCCAAGTACTATGACTCGAACACATGATATATTTAATACACATTTCATGAAACTTATACAACATTAATATTTACATGGTTTTCTGCCAAAACATGCTTTTTTGACACACACTTACAGGATGTGAATCAAAATTTCTGCTAAAACTGCATGATCTTAAGATCTGATAATTCAGAGGTAGCGTGTACCAATTAGATTTAAAACTTGCCTTCTGTCACATCGTCATCAAGCGTCCCTTTCACCTGTGAAAAGCACCACTGGATCTCCCCATTACCTGTCAACCAAAATTACTCATAAATAAACCGACCTACGATATGTAACGTACACAACCGCATGTACTCTGCAAGATAACGTATCACACTATTATATGTAACGCTCAATGCAATAAACATCCAATCCCAAAAGCATACATCTTCATACACCATAACCAACTATCTTGCAGAAGAAAACGTCCGCATATATAATACTTACCGGCCATATCAGATAGTGGCGACAACTTTCCCCTATCCTGCGATTTGTGCTAAACTATATGTAAGGGCCAAAGAAAATGTTTGTTGAATAGGGTAACCGATGAAACAGGATTTGTCACATTTCAACATAAAATACTCGGACACAATGGCGGCACTCACGAGTGCACAACAACGACTGTGACGTCATATACGGCGAAAATCCCGAAGACGAAGTGACTATCGCAATGCGTAATCATGGCTCCAAGGAAATCATTCTTCTGAAGTAGACAAGCGATTTTCGTAACGGGAATATTATTTACATTGCTGTGAAACTATTTTAGCAATTGGCAAGGTACACATTTTTATACCATACTATAGGTCAGTAACTGTGAAAGAGAAAACATGTGGCAGTATTTTTCGGGTCTGCATGTTCAATACAAGCAACCCACGATTCGAACCTCCTTGGTGGCGGACGTTTATACAACATGCGACAGATGGCAGCACTATCCATTCGGCCGCTCCAAGGTCGTCCACACCGAATTCAAACACGTTTTACCACCAACCTCGCTTTCAACAACTGAAAGTAGTAAAAGAGATCCCTTCCAATCTACAAATTTTAGGAACCTATAGCTAATGTTGCCTTAATTATCCTCTACTCAAATCTCATCTTCTTTTGGACCTATAACATGTTCGATCATATACGATTGGACCGCATTTACAGTATATTTTGGAATAATCAGGCAAACGACAGGATCTTGGAGAGAGGGAAAGAGGAAGAAAAAAAACAGTATTTGACATGGAACATGTGTTATAATTTTATCTACAACTTTTATCTCAACCTTTCATCAACATAGTAATTCGGCGACATATTGTCATAAGTTATGTATGTCTTCAGGCGGAGTGCCTTCAATTCTTACCCTTCTAACCAACTTGAATTTTCTCGACAAATTTCAGTAGAAGTGTCCAATACGGGGTTTCAGACCGGCGGGCCAACAGACAGGCAGGCAGACAGACATGACGAATCTATTTGTCGCTTTTTTCCAATTTTGCAAACGTGCTTAAAAAGGGTACAAAATTCACGAGCTTCCGCAACAAGCTATGACGACGACGACGACGACGACGATGATGATGATGATGATGATGTTGATGAAAATAATAATAATGATAATAAATATAACACTCCGGGAATGCCTCAATAAGTCAGGTAATCCGATGTTTCACCGGACTATAGCTGACACTTTAGCTGACGTGAAACGTTTCGAAGACGCATGAACTTCCATCACATCCCATATATGAAAGTATATTTCCTTACAATATTATCGATATCAGTGTATCTACGAACAACTAAATTTACCATCATGCAAATCTGCATTTTCTTACATTCCATGTTTTCCCATCCAACAAATTGCACTACTTACATTAGCGTAAAATAGATCACAAAACACTCTTCATAGAAAATATGAAATAACTGTTGGACCTACGAATCTTTGAGACTGAGAAACTCCCTAATAATGGCACCTTGGTGCCGAAACATGTAGGAAATGGCATCTGATATGGAGTGTGTTTTGTGATCTATTTTATTGTAAAGTTATTAGTGCATTTTGTTAGTTTTTAAAAATAAGACACTTCCATATGCGGTTTCCCACTAATGGATACTACAAAATGCCACGACAAAGTAATTAAGCACAAAAAAATTACAAAACATTTGCCAGAGAACGTTATCATTACTTGCAGCCCTTCGCTAATGTACGTTACGCAACACCGGTAACTATCTAGGCTTGTATTTGGGAGGCAACCGGTTCAAATTTGGGCCGAGATACATGCTACCCTGTGTGAAATGCTGGCATAGTACCTCGATTATGCCACGACTGCTTCCTTACAAGTCCTTTCCAGTTCACTGTCCACCAGTCATTCTACAATAGACGCAACAGAATGCGATGTACTGACGGTGCCGTAAAACCAGGGGCGAATTAAGTTATTTGGCGCCCCTAGGCAGTGAAAACATTTCCGCCCCTTATTCCAAGCAGTGTTTCTTTCGG